>Ga0209068_10000054_pt1 | contig 72593 bp, 61 predicted proteins | sample ColStrG_CSR_2012_FD_187200 | JGI IMG/M metagenome (GOLD analysis project Ga0209068, IMG submission 187200) | Freshwater sediment microbial communities in response to fracking from Pennsylvania, USA - Cold Stream Run_MetaG_CSR_2012 (SPAdes)... | ecosystem: Environmental > Aquatic > Freshwater >...
GAGGCGATCTTGGCATCGTCCATTGCCTTGCGAATGGAATCGGTGCGGTTGCGAAACATCGTCGGCAGATGCAGGCGTGACATGTAAATCACCGCCAGGGCGATGATGCCGAAGTTGACGATCACGGCCAGCCAGTACGTCTTTGTGCCGTTCAGCCCGAGCATGCGGCCCAGGGCCAATACCGTTGGCGATTGCTTAAATTGGGCGGTATCGTCCGCCTCTTCTGCGGCTTCCTTCTTTGAAGGCTTTTCCGTTGAAACAGTCGAGCCTGAAGAAGCAGTTGAACCTGAGGAGGCGCTCGATGCTGGCTCACTGGCAGTTGGCTCTGTAGCGGCCTCCCAAGCTGACGCTTTTGTCGGGGCAACGAAGAGAAGCGCCGCGGTCAGTATGAACAGGAATCCGCATCGCTGGATCGACTTGAGAATTGAAAAGCGGATCATCGAAAGGCGAATCATCGGCCACCGCCTGCAGAGGGCTGACCTGAAGCGGGCCCAAGGCCCATCGGCCGCAGCACGGTGCGGATCACATCGCTGGAAAGGCGCTCGGCTTCCATCTGCAATTGAGACTGCGCGGCCGCCTTATCCTGCTCCAACGCAGCCTTGGCTGCTGCAACCTGTTGCTGAGCCTTCGCGGAGGCTTCCGCCAGGGCAGCCTCACGCGCGCTGACGACGACCTGACGATGGTCTTCCAAAGACTTGAACATCGCCAAGCGGGCTTCCCGCAAGCGATGCTCATATTCAGCAGTCTTGGCCTCCGCAGCGGCTATGTCGGCCTTGGCGCGCTGAATGGCACCGTCCGTGAGTTCATGACGCTTGGCCAGTACCTGGCTGAGCGGCTTGTGCACCAGAATTCGATAGAAAAAATACAACAGGATCAGAAAAACAACCGTCGGGATGGCCCCGAGCAGTAATTCGCCTAGTTGTTTGAGTGTCTGATCCATGTGGGTGGAACCAAGCCAGAAGAAAGGCGGTATGAAACTATGTAGACTACCACTCGCGGGCGGCTCTGTCAAACCAAAAGCCCTCAAAAAGCCCCATTCTATGGGCATTTTTGCTTTTGGGAAGGCTTGTGGAAAAAAGTGAAGAAATCCTTGACTTCGGTTTCGAGGGGACTACCATAAAGGTATCACCTCCGATCCAATCCGGATCGAATGGGCCGCTTGCCAGGAAAGCACGTCCGCTTCTTGGCAGACGGCCTGTTTAATGTGAGCTCGGATTGCCCCCCCCAAAGACGCGTGGAACAAACTAGGTTCGGTTGGAGTCTGTAACCACGAGGCTCAGCGTTGATGAGATTTTCGCTCCGCATCGCACTCCCTATTTTGGCGGCGATTCTATTTGGCGTATTGTCGTTTGCCGCGACTCGACAAAGTCACGTTATTGATTGGGGAGGGGGGGATTCGTCCGATTTCGAAGGTGATTCGCGATTCCCTTCGGATATTGGAACCCCTGCGGACACCTTACTCCTGGCTTTTTATTTGCCGGCCCTCATCGCGCTACTTCCCTTATTACCTTTATCGTATTGGATTAATTCCGAATTGGTGCTTCGCGCCGCCTGGTGTTTGAGCGCAATCGGACAATGGTTCTTGATCGGGTGGTATTTCGACATTCGGCGCGGACTGCTTCCAGCTGGCAAACCCAGCGATCGTACATGGCTCAATAGGATGCTTTTCCGCGGACCTATGATTCTCGGCAGTTTTGTGGGAGCATCCGGTCTTTTCGACGTCGTTAGTGGGTACCACGGTTCTTGGGGACTGGTCAGACCTGTCGGCTTTATATTCTGGGGAATAGTGCTGGTGGTTGGCGCACTACGCTGGAGGTCTTCACTCTCCGAGTCCGACTGGCAATCCGGCCCTCTTCGCATTTGGGGGTAGAAGGCCGCGTCAAGGTCCTTTACAACTTAGCCGCTCCGCTTGGTCTTAGCCTTAGTGACAACCGCCCACTTCTGTACCCTCCGCGCAAGGGACGCAGGCGCGTCCAGCTCCAGCTCGACGGTTCCTTCGTGATACTGGCGCAGGTGGATGCGCGACTTGGCTTCGAGTTCAGCCAGCACCTTACCCTCGCTCTGCGGAACCCTCACCTTAACGCGTTGGATGGGATCCTGCGCGATCATTTCGTCGATACGCTTGAGCAACTCGGGTAAGCCCGTCTTCTTCACGGAAGAGACGTAAACGTTCGTTGCGTCGCCCAGTAAATGCGCTCGCTCGACTGCTGGCACGAGGTCCAGTTTGTTGCGTACGTGCAGGCGCGGTGTTTTGTCGGCTTCCAGTTCGCGCAGGACAATCTCCACTTGCGCATCCTGCTCGGCCGAGGTGGCGCTGCTGGCGTCGGAAACTTGCAGGATGAGAGATGCGCGCTGCACTTCCTCCAACGTTGCGCGGAAAGCCGAAACCAGCGTGTGCGGGAGGCTGCGGATGAATCCGACCGTATCCGAGAGGAGCACTTTGCGCTTCGACGGTAGCGTGATGGAGCGCAGGGTTGGGTCGAGCGTGGCGAACATGCGCGGCGACTCCAGCACGCCTGCCTGAGTCAAAGCGTTGAACAGCGTTGATTTTCCCGCGTTCGTGTAACCGACTAAAGCAATCGTTGGCACGGGCACAGATTCTCGGCGCTGGCGCTGTTGCGCGCGGATGCGGCGTACTTCTTCAATCTGCTGCTTCACATGCCGGACGCGGCGATAGATCTTCCGCTTATCTGTTTCCAGCTGCGTTTCGCCTGGGCCGCGTGTCCCGATGCCTCCGCCGAGTTGGGACATTTCAATACCACGCCCAGCCAGGCGCGGCAGCATATACTCCAGCTGCGCCAGCTCGACCTGCAACTGGCCCTCTCGCGTATGCGCGTGGCGGGCGAAGATATCCAAGATGAGTTGCGTGCGATCAATGACTCGCGTCTTGACCTCAGCTTCAATGTTACGTTGTTGCGAAGGGGTGAGATCGTGGTCGAAAAGAATCAGGTCGGCGTGCGACATGGCCGCAGCGCCAGCGATTTCTTCCAGCTTACCGCGGCCGATCAGCGTGGCCGGGTCGGGGCGGTCGCGATGCTGCAGAAATTCGCCGACAATCTCAGCTCCGGCGCTTTCTGCGAGCGCGCGCAGCTCCGCCATCGATTCTTCCGCGCTGAATTCCGGGACAGTAGGCTTGGAACTTTGCCGCTGCGAGCCAGGGCTCCGGGCCGCGGCAGCGTCTCGGGCGGCCGTGGCGCCCGCAGTCAACACGCTCTTCGTGGATCCAGCTTTTGCTTTTCCGCGGGAACGATAATCCAGTCCCACCAAAAACACCCGCTCGACGTCGCGGCCTGTTTCGAAACCGGGACGCGCGCGCGAAGTCTTACGGGGGAAACTGGAATTCTCTTTTCGCAATCTACAACAGTCTACGACTCTCCGCCCGAGGCTGTCGCGGCCTCGGCAACCGGGTGCTCCACTGGATGCCTGGAGTCGGCGCCAGCGTGTGCAGCGTAACCGGCCCCATGCATTTTCGGCATGACCAAGGTGGAAATTGCATGTTTGAAAATCAGTTGCTCCTGGCCGTTGGCGTCCAAAACAACGGAATACTTATCAAACGACCGGATGCGCCCCGTGAGCTTAACGCCGCTCAAAAGGTAGATGGTAATCGGGGTCTTTTCTTTGCGCGCTGAGCTCAGGAAGGAATCCTGAATGTTTTGTGCCGGCTTATCCATAACGCCGATCTCCTTGCGCCGCTCTTAACTGCGGCTGTTGGCGCTGGTCGTTGCCAGCGCTCGTTATTCTTACGCTGGACGGGGGCCCAACGCCGGGGGAACTCTACAACCCGAAATATCGTTGTACGAACGAATTCCCGGGCAGCAGAGGGGAATACCTCGTACAATACGGCGTTCCGGGCTTCTTTTCAACTGTTTACGACGTTTTTTCTTTGGTACAGATGCGGATGAGTCCGCAAAGCGCCGCAGAATCGGAAATACGCGTGGCCATATATCTTTAAAGACTGATGAATTCAACCGAATCGGAGGCTCACCCATGATGTTTCAGTTTTCCCTGGCTTCGGCTCTCTCTCCAGTCTTCTCGTTCCCGTCCGGGATAGACACCAACATCTTCATGCTGTTGCGGTGGGCACACTTTATCGCCGGTGTTACATGGTTGGGCCTGCTGTATTTCTTTAATCTGGTGAACGTTCCGTTCATGAAAGAGCTGGACGGCGCCACCAAGAGCAAGATATTTCCCAGCCTCATGCTGCACGCGCTATGGTGGTTTCGCTGGGCATCGCTCGTAACGGTGCTGGCCGGGCTTATCTACTGGATGCGAGCCGTCGGTAACGATGCCCGCAATGCCGAAGCGGCAATTGGAACTACAGCTTCGCCGGGCATGGCCATCGGAAGCTTCTTTGTGATTTGGACGGTGGTCTTCGCCCTAATCTATGCGTTGATCATGGTGGCACCAAAGAAACTGGCGATACTCAATAACGGTTCGGTATTGGGAGTATCGGTGGCGCTGCTTGTGGCGCTGGGAGCCTATCTCTATTTGAGCGTGAACAGTCACGGCTGGGAGAGTAACGGCACGTTGGCGATTGGTGTCGGTGGGGGCATCGGCTGGATCCTATTCATGAATGTCTGGGGGGTAATCTGGCGAATCAACAAGAAACTCATCCGGTGGAACCAGGATTTCGCTGCCAACGGTACGCCGATCCCCGCAGAAGCTGCAGCGCTGACGCGCATTGGCTTTCTGGCTTCACGGACAAACTTCTGGCTATCGTTTCCGCTGCTGTTTCTGATGGGCGCAGCAAGCCACTGGCCCGCGTTCGGAAGGTAGGGCTGTTATGGCAAGTGGCGCTTAGGCTACTGAATTATGTAGGGCGTATTTCAGCAACCTTGGTCAGAATTGTCATTCTGAGCGTAGCGAAGAATCCCTTTCAAACACCAACAGTCTTAGCACCGAAAGGGATTCTTCGCTCCCGCTCAGAATGACAATCTATTTATGGCACGGGCTGCTTCCCTTCCTTGAGGCCCTTTTCCAATCGCTCGACTGCGACGCGGGTGCCGGCTGCGCAAAGGCCTTGCGGCTCGAGACGGAGATACTCCTGAAATTCTTTCAGGGCGCCCGGCGCGTCGTGTTTCCGAAGCAAGCTGTTGCCCAGCAGGACATGCGGGGAAGCGAAGTCCGACTTCAATGCAAGCGCCCTGCTGGCGTGCTGCTCGGATTCCTGCCAGCGCCCCAGATTCCAATAGGCCTCGGCAATGTGGTAGTGGCCATCGGGAGACTTGGGATCGAGCTCGAGTCCGCGGGCTAAGACTACTTCGGCATCGGAGTATTTCGCCATCTGGTTGCGGCAGATGCCCAGAGCAAAGAACGCCGTCGACATGTTGGGCTCGATTTCCGTGGCTTTCCGCAGCTCTTCTTCGGCATCTTTCAGCTTGCCTGTCTCGAGATGCAGGACGCCGAGGAGTTGGTAGGCTTCCGCGTACTTCGGATATAGCTCAATGGCCTTCTGGAAGTGGCGAATACTTCCAGCAGAATCGCCGGCTTCCATGCTGATCTTGCCTGATTCGAACTCCTTGCGAGCATTGGCAGGGATCTGGATGATGCGAATGCTGAGTTGGTCTGTCGGGCCGCCCGGAGGCAGCGCTTTAGGATCGGGATCTTTGTCGAGCTTGAGCGTGATCTCCTCGTACGCCATCTTCGACATGCTGATGTCGATGTAATTGCTATAAGGAATGAAGCCCTGCCCCTCAATCGTCAGGTGGTACGTACTCAGCGGGAGTCCGTCAAAGTTAAATTTCCCCTCATTGTCAGTCTGAGTTTCAGTGTTGACATCGCTTTGGTCGCTGCGTAGCCGAACAACTACATGATCGGCGTGGTGACCATCCGCGTACTGGACTTGTCCGCGAATGAAGGCGGCCCATGCGGGGATGGCAGTTACGAAAAGGAGCACTAGCAAACAGCGGCGGGCGTTGGACATGGCGGTTCCCTCCAAGCGGAGGAATTTGCAGGAAAAATAACTATAGCAAAGAAAACAGGGAGAGCAATATGCCCTCCCTGTGTAAGAACTCTAGAGAAACCTAGAATTCGAGTTTCACGCCGAAGCGGGCATAGAACGGACGCTGGTAACCAGGGTTCGTGTTGCCGTTGACGGCGGAAGGACCGGTTCCGGTTGGCTTCAGGAAATCAGCATTGCCGACGCCGAACCTGGTTTGTTTGAACTGATCCACCCGCAGTTGCGTACGCTGGTTGCTGATGTTGAACAGATCAGCAATTAGGCGGAGCTTTTTGCCTTCCGAGATGCGGATCGGATAGTCGAGATGTCCATCGACGCTGCCAAAATTCGACGTCCGGCCCAGCGCGCCGCGCGCGGAGGCGCAGTTCGTTGTGTTGTCCGCGCAGAACGGAACTTCACCAGCGTTCTGGTAAGCCGGGTGCGCGTACAGGTTGTTGATCGGGATACCCGTCTGGAAGTGAACCGAGCTGCCGACCGTGAGGCCTTTGGCATGGTTGCCGCCAAACGTGTAGCTCACAAAGCCGTTTGCCAAGTGGCGAACGTCAGTGTTCAATACCCCAGGCACAAACTGTTGTCCCAACAGCTTGAAGTCACCTTGGGTGAAGTCAAACAGCGAACTGATGTTCGGATCGTTCTGACCGTTGTCGTTACGGAACGAACCTTCGTAGTTGCCGATCAACTTAGCAATACGATAGTTCGCGCGCATCTGCCAGCCTTTCGACATCGACTTGTTGACTTCGAACTCCATCGCCCTGTAGATACGCTGTGGATCAACGAAGCCGTCCGGGATGCCATCCTTGCCCGGCAAACCGGCCGTAGCAGGGTTCGTAACGCAGAACCCGTCATTGCCTGCGCTGTTAGTGACGATATTTCCGTTGCTGTCAGTAGCTTGAAACGCGTCATATCCGTTAACCACACCATCCGGTTTCCCCTTTGGTCCGCTTATATCCGGACAGGACTGTGGTATGGGGTCCGTCGGATTCACAAACGCGAAATCCAACTGGTTCGGGTTAATAAACTGGTCCTGGTTCTTGTTCACGTTACTGATCGTATAGTTCTGGGCCAGGCCGTTCTGGTATGCCTCCGGCGAAAGAGCGGCATTGTCTTCGATGATGCGCTTGATGCGGCGATCCGTATAGCGCGCACTGAAGATGACGCCAGAGTTGCCGAATTCGTGCTCAAAGCCAACCACATATTCGTCCAGGTATTCGCTCCGCGTCCCCTTGGCGAACGGTTGCCCGACAGCCTGAAGGGAGATGCCGCTGAGGTACGTCGGGTGGTTGTTGGCAACGCTGAAGTTGGAAAAGTCGAACGTGCCATCTGAGTTGACCAAGACGTGTCCAGCACCGTCGTTAGGAGGTGCCCAGTTGGTGGTAGCGAAATCGAGTTCGGTGCTGAGCGACCGAATCGCGATGTCCAAGGGAAGCGATTCCGTGTAGCGGCCAAAGTTCGCGGTGATCTTGGTTTTGCGATTGCCCCAAGGATCGACGCTGATGCCCAAACGCGGCGACCAGTTGTCGTTGAAGGTGTACGCCACATTGGCGCCTTGTACGTGCTGCTGTTCCCACCGGATGCCGGCGTTGATTGCCACATACTTGTTGGGCGCCCAATTGTCCTGAGCGAACAACGTGTGATACAGGGATTTGGTATTGAAGTTGTGAAGTCCAAATTCACCGCGGTCCTGACGCAGGTACACTGCTATGCCGCCGTCGGGGCATTCCGTTATGCCAGGAACATAGAGCTCCGCGTAGTTGGCGTTGACGCCGCAATTCACGTTGTTCTTGCCGGCTCCCTTGTCGCGCAACTGGAACGAGCCATCCGTGCCATTTGCAGCTAAGGCGGCGAGTGCTGCTGGATCGGTGACACCAGTCTGGTTTGAGAAGTCAGTAATCGCTGCGGCGTCAAAGGTAATCGTCGGGCCAGTTCGATGCTTGCTGCCGCCATAGAGCGAACGGTCGAAGCGGTAGCCTACAGTCAGGTTGTGCTGACCAATGAAGTGGAAAGACTTCGAAGTATCAACGTTGGTTCCGTAGTTATCACCCTTGGTGTTTTCGAAGTAGCCGAAACCCTGCCGGATGAACTGGCCGCGCAGCGGATTCGTCGTGGCGGTACATTCCGGATTGAAGACCGGAGGTCCGCAAGGATTCCGTTGGATTCTGTCCACAACCACATAGGTATTCGGGTCCGAGGGCGTATCACTCAGATTGTTATGCCCCCACGACCAAGAACCATTCAACAACCAGCTCGGACTCAATGTCCCGTTGTAGCGCCCAACGAAGTTCCGGGTGCCGTATTGCAGCTTGTCAAAGGTGGTTTTCGATGCGGTTTGCTGCGCAGCGTTTCCGTTGGCGTTATTGTCACCGTAAGTCGGATCGCCAAAGAGTGACGCTTCAATCTGGTGGCTATCGTTGATCTTAAACGTAACTTTGCCAGAGTAAGAGTACACCTTCACCGGAACATTGAAGTTACCGAGCTTAGTCTGCGTTCCGGCAGGCACCGATCCGCCGGTACCTGAATCGGAAGGATTCAAGTATTGGGCAAATTGGTCGTAGTCGGTGTTCCACTGCGGATTGAACGCGCCGAAGAAGAACAAGTGGTTCTTTGCTCCGGGAACGTAGCCGCTCAGCTGAGCATCGACGTCATAGTTGCTCTGATGAAGAATCTTGCCTTGCAGGTTGAATCTCGCCTGCGGGCCGCCATTGCCGAAATCGTCGGAAAACTTGCGCGTCAGTTCCATGCTCTGGGGTGCAAAATAGCCTCCCAAAGAACCGTGAAATGCGCTCGTGCCCGACTTGGTCACGATCTGAACGATACCGCCGGTGGACTTACCATATTGCGCTTCGAAACCGCCCGTCTTCACCTGGACTTCTTTTACGAAAGAGAGGTTGATACCGGTCGAAAGCGATCCGTAAACACGCGAATAAACGCCGATGCCGCCGAAGCCACCGTCTGTAATGCTGACGCCGTCCGCGACATAGTTATTTTCAAGACCGGTGCCGCCCGAGATGGAGGGGTTCGCGGTTCCAGTACCGCCGCCCGAAGTAACACCCGAGGCAGCATAGAAGAGACCGGTAACGCCGCGGCCTACCGGGACAGATTGATAAAACTGATCATTCAGGTTTGCGCCATTGGATGTCGAAGTTGTGTCCACGGCAATAGCGTCGGCCGTCACTTCCACGGTTGTGCCGATAGCGCCGACTTCCAGCTTCACATTGACTGGAACCGAACGGCCAATAACGACTACTACGTCCTGAACATTTTCGGTTTTGAACCCGGTCTTCTCAATCTTGACGGTATAGGATCCCGGAGGAAGAACCTGGAACAGAGCCCGTCCATCCGTGCCCGTATTGGCGATTTTTTCGCCGATGGATCCGTTGAGCGTGACCTTGGCGTCGGCAATCGTAGCGCCAGAGGGATCGCTCGCTAATACGGAGACGCTGCCCGTCACGGACGATTCGGCGGAACCCTGGGCGAAGCCCAGTGTCGTAAGCGAGATAAATAGCGCGCAAATCGTTGCGCCTAAACAAAGCTTCTTAAGCATGGTTCTAACTCCTTGTGGGGTTGAAGACGCGTTGCGGGAACCTGATTGAATCATTTTGAGACGAACCCGAAATTCTGAGGCTTTTCAAGATCAGCGCAGCACAACACAGCGCTACCCGTCCGTTATGACAAAGCACTATGAGTGCCAGTGTGAAGCTGTGTATTCGCGCGATCTAACTATATGTATTTTGTTTGTGTTACGTAATAACAGAGGGTCGGGAAGTTGAGGATACTACAAGAAACCATAGGGATTCCCCGAGGTTCTCTATGGATTCGCGGATGGATTTCTACCGGAACCGCTGTAGCTCGTGATGCCTATTGCGGCTAAAGCTGATCAAAAGGGGGCTTCGAGCGACTACTGTGACGGGGGCGTACTGGCTGCGATGAGCGATTTTCCCTTGCGCTCCAGCTCGTGCGCTTTTTGGGCGTTTCCTAGACGCTGGTAATACGAAGAAAGCGCCAAGTAAAGGGGGCCGCTCTCCGGTTTCAGGGTAATTGCGAACTCGACGACATCGGCGGCTTTTCTGGTGTTGCCACTCTTATCGAAACTATCTGAAATTCCAATTACGGTTTGATCGTCTGTCTTGGCTGTGACAGGCACTCTTGCGTAGAGCTGCGCCACCTTGTCATACGCCTGTTGCGTGAAGTAGAAATCGACGAGTTTCGCCCGTGCCATCTCATGCTGCGGATTTTTCTGGAGCGCCGCCAGCCAGGCGCGCTCGGCATCGACTTTATCTTCCTGCGCCAGGCAACTGAGACCGAATTCGTAATCGGATTGGCCTTTGTTCACATATTCCAACAACTTGTCATCGTAGACGTCCCAAGCTTCTTTGGGCGAGGAATCGCTGGGCGAAATCACAAACGACAGTGTTCCAAAACGTTTTTCGTGTGTATCGGGATCGGAAACCGTGAGCGCCATGCGGTAGTTTCCAGAATCGAGATCGGTGGTTTCGAGCTTCTTGCCGCTGACCATGGAGCCGTTTTCGTCAAACTGTTCTTTGAGAGCTTCGTCGTGAATCGTTTTGGCCGTACCCGTTATGCCGGGGCGTCCATAGGCGTAGTCGGCCAGCAGCTTTTTGCCGACCCTGTTTTGAGGAGCAGTGGGCGCGGACCAAATCTGGTAGAAAACCTTGAGATCTTCTCCTGGCGCATAGACCAGATTCTTGCCGGTAAACGGGGTAAACTTCACTCCCCCCGAACTGAACGGAAGTACGGCGGAACTGGCTGGGTCCACCTGTTTCGCATCCACAAATGGAACGACTTCGGTCAGAGTGAAGCCCTCCGCTGGCGGGCTGGGCATGACAACGTCACGCTCCGCGGTAAAGAAGGCCCGCTCGAGCAGATTCAGCATGGAAAACTCCACGTGATATTTGCCAGGTGCCAGCGGCAGCCATCCCTCGTATCCAAAGGGCTTGCCCTTTACTTCTTCCAGTTCATCCGCTGTGAGGTAGTGCGCGATCTTCCGGTCTTGTTGGAAAACAAGTTTGTGCTCGGCGGTAAAGACCTTGGCCGTTACTTCGATGGAAATGTAGTATTTCGCATCCTCTTTGGCGACGGCGAAATCGCTGACGTTGTCGAGGCGTAGCACGTAGTTCAGCCGTGAAATCCCTTGCCGGTCGCGCAGAGGCATGGTCAACACGTTCAGGGCCTCTCCCGGCATGACGACCCGGTGAGAAACGCTCTCTTTCATGGAGCGGCGCAAGTTCAACGCTTCGATCGTGAAGGGGTGATTCGCCAGATCTTTGATCGTTCCCAGCATCAAGTCGGATTGCAGAGTTGAAACAGCATCGTTCAGGTTGACGGGCTCGCCGGGAATCAGACTTAGCGTAGTGCGAGCAACCTCGCGGCCGAGAATCTTGTCGATCTGCTTCACCGCCTCGACGCGGCCGTTTTCCATGTAATGCGAACTGATCAGCTTTTGCGGGCCATCGATATAAGGACTGTACAGTCGGAAATCGCCGAAATCTTTCTCGTAAAACACGATGTAGAAGTTGGGCGGCAGCGCAGGATGCCCCTGGGAGTAAAACCAGATCTCCATTCCACGAACTTCTGCTTGGGTCACGTAGCGCGCCTTTTGCTGCGGCTGACCGAGCGTAATCCAGATACGCCCCATATCCGTCGCCCAGCCGTCTTGTGACCCATTCGTGGAGAAATGGTCATTCGCATATTCGAGGCGTTTGTAGTGCTCCAGTTTGTATTCGTTGATGGGGGCGCCGGGATTGGGGTTTCGAAGGTCCCAGAAGCGCTCAATGAACTTGTCGCGCTCGTCGTCGGTCTTCAACTGCAGGAACTCGTTTTTCTCGTTCCGCGTGATGATGTAGTTGACTTCTTTTTGCAGCCAGGTTTTGTAGTTCTTGGTCAGCTGTTTCTCGGCGCTGGAAGCGAAGGCGGGGGTGGCCAGCGGAATTGTGCAGAGCGCCGTAAGGCAGAGCAGGAAAGCTGCCGTCGCCAACCGAGATATGTGGCAGAAACGAATGCTGGGGATGTGCAAGGTGGTCGTGACCTCTGGGTGTGGGGAGTGGGGGCTACGGAGCATACGAATGTCCCTTAAGCTGGCTCTGAGTGAAGTTTATCACCAAGTGAGATGCGGTTTGGGCGTGGAGCGTTCTGCTCACAGCTTCGGAGGCGGCAAAAAACCGCCTGCGGGATGAAAACAAAGGGCCGACCCGAAGGCCGGCCCGAGTTCGCGCAAGCAGCGCCTGACTAGAAAATCAGCTTCAAGCCAAACAGCAAGCGCCGCCGGCCAATGCCGTCGAAAACCGCGTTTGCGGTGTTGGTTGCACCGCCGTTGGTGTTGAAATTCGTGTTCTGGAAGGAAGATGTGGAGGGAGAAGTACCTGCGTCGTCAATTATCGGGTCAGGGTTGCCCAAGAACTGATGGTTCATAACATTGAAAGCCTGCGCCTGGAACTCCAGCTTAAATCTTTCACCCAAGTTGGTGTCCTTGAAGACAGCCAGATTGACGGTGCTGATTGTCTGACCGCGCTGAGTATTGCGGCCAGCCCCTTTATACGGCGTACCAAAGAACGGCGCAGCTCCAAAGGGATCGTTGAATATCCAATGAACAGCGCTCCTGGTGGTTGGGTTGCCAGTGACAAAATCCACGATTCCACAGTCCGGCTTGGTTGGGTCTGTGCAGAAACCGGCTGACGCTAAAGGCGCCGACTTATTCGAGAGAATTGGACGGCACGCATCGTAAGTAACGCTAAGAGCTCCGGCTGGGTCGCACAGGCCTGACGTCCCGAAATCGGCAAACTGAATGGTCGTATACGGTTGCCCTGACGAGTAACGATAAGTGGTATTCAATTGCCAGCCACCAGCAAGGTGCCCGAATAATCCCTGTTGCGACTTGGCAAACGGTAAGTCGTACATGAAGACAGCGCCGACCAAGTGGGGAAAGTCAATACCGGAGACCGCGCGTTCCGCGCCGCTGGTATTGAACGGGTTCTGCGAAAAAGACAGGGTGCTACCACCGCCTATCGTGGAGAAGACTTCACTGGCATTGTCAATGGTCTTACTGAAAGTGTAAGACACCGTGGAGCTAAGACCGTGCCAGTGGGCGATGCGCAACTCGGACTGCAGCGCGTTGTAGTTGGAGAAGGCGGAGTTATTGCGGCTCACTACCTGCCGGCGATTGCAGTCCACATTCCCAAAAAGAAAACCAGGCTTGGTTGGATCGGTGCAGGGAGTGAGCCCAGCTGGGATCAAGCTCTGGAATCCCGCCGCAATCAAATTGCCCAGAGCTGGGTTCGCGTCCACCGTCTGGAAGAGGCCGATTGCGTGGTTCCCAACATAGCGCGCTTCCACAGCAACCTTAGTTCCGATGGAGCGCTGCAAGCCGAGGTTCCACTGTTCCGAATAGGGGTTGTGGAAGTTACGCCCCACCGTGGTTTGCGTCCGGAGTCCAGGATCTATACCAGCACCCGTCGGCACAAGCGGCCCGATGACAGCTTGAATGTTCGAGCCGAGGAACCCCCCACTCGTCGGCAAGCCGGGCACAAACCCCGTTGACGCCACCGTGAACGTCTGGGTGTTTACGGTTGGTGCACTCGTGGCCACATTCAAGAACATGTTGTAAAACGACGGATCGTAGGAAATCCGAAATCCGCCGCGAAGGACGGTCTTATTCTCGCCTAGCAACTTGCCCATGATACGCGGGGTCCAGGCAAATCCTAGCACGGGAGAGAAGTTATGCAGAGATTCCGGAATCTTGGGGACAGTGGTCTGGCTGAGCGGAAGAGTTGTATCCCAGAAGGGATTCGAACCTGTCTCCTGCGCTACGGTACGGTCATGCAGCAAATTGACCGCCTGCTGGTTCCATTCCCAGCGCAACCCCAAGTTCAGGGTTAAATTCTCCCTGGCCTTCCAGTCATCCTGGAAGTAGAATGCCAAGTCGTTTTCGTGAAAGGGCAGTTTCGCATCGCCAAGCGCAATTCGCGTGCGGCTTGGTGTATTCGCCAGGAGATTGTTAAACGAGCTGAATCTGAACGTTCCATTGTTATTCGGCAAGAACACGTTGGGCGAAATCTGCTTGTCGTATTCGAACCCAAACTTAAACGTGTGCAAGCCTTTCGCCATACTAGCGTTATCCTGCACCGCATAAACCTCGATAAGACGCCCTTGCGGGAAGCCCGAGGCCAGACCAAAATTCGCATCTATACCACCAGGACTGGTAAATGAGATTTGCGTGGGGCAGTTGAGCGGGTTTGGCTCAATACAGCCTGGGGTGGCCCCGCTGTTAAAGCCAAAATTGGCGCGCGAGTAGCTCACGCGTGCTTGATTAACAAAGGTATTGGTAAAGCTACGCGCCCAGTCAAAACCAATCTGCTGATCGCGCCCAGGAACAGTCTCCCAGTCGCCGTTGGCCAGACCGAGGCCAAAATTGACGCCGGTACTAATCGTCTGCTGAAAAACATAGCGGGCAAAAACGGTGTCCTTCTCGCTGATTTTGACGTCACCGCGACCAGTGAATTCACGGTCGTTGAACAGGGAAGGCACAAACCGCGTAACCTGAGCGAATTCAACCGGCGCCGACGTAGTGCCGTCCGATACAGTCCTTGTTACTTTGTTAACGTACTGAGGATTCCCCGCCTTAATCGCAGTCGGACCGATTGCGACAAGCGCCGCTACACCGACATTGCCTGGAAATGCAGCCTGCAGCTGCGCAATACCTGTAGGGTCAGGGGTCATAGCAGCTCCGGTGGAACTCGCGCCACCGCCACTACGGTCACGCTCAATATTCGTGGAACCAAAAAACCAAGCCTTATTCTTTACGATTGGGCCGCCCACTGTTCCGCCGAAACGGTTATAGACAAATCGCGACGGGCGCTGGACTGGCGCGCAGCCGGGGGTATTTGCCGGGCCACACCATCCGAAAACTTGGCTCTTTTCCTGATTCGCCAGAGAATCAAAACGCGAGCCTTGCCAAAATTCGAAGCCCGTACCGTGGAGCTGGTTGGTGCCGGACTTGGTGATGTAGTTCACCACCGAACCGCTATTCTTGCCGTACTCGGCGCTGTAGTTGGTGATGACCTGAATTTCCTGAATCGCGTCCTGATTGCCAAAGAAAATTGAAGGGCCGCCGATCGAGTTGTCGTTGTTGCCCTGACCATCGATTTCAAAGTTGTTGGAACGGCCGCGCATACCGTTGGCCACAGTATTTGCACCGTTGGTGTTACTGAACCCAGCATCGCCGGCGGAAGCGACGCCCGGAACGAAAAGTGCGAGCGAATCGAAATTGTTGCCAATCGGCAGACTCGCCGTTTCGGCGGTGGAGAACGACTGCGAAAGTTGGTCTGTCGTCGCCTCGATTAGCGGAGCGGTGCCTTCGATGGTGAGCGTCTCGGAAACGGATCCAACAGTCATCTGCACGGTACCTAACGAAGTTTCGGTACCCGCCGAAACAACGACCGCATTGAACTCGTGGGCTTGGAACTTTCCGGACTCGATTCGCACGCTATAGGACCCCGGCGGTAGAAGGCGCACGGCAAAAACGCCTGCGGCACTCGTTTGTGAAGTGAATTCGCGGTTTGTCGCCGCATCCTTGGCCACTACCTTGGCGCCCGTAACCACGGCGCCCTGCGGATCCTGCACTGTCCCAACAATGGAACCGGTCACGATACCTTGGCCCAGAGCAAGGCTGGATACTAACAGAGCGAACGAGAGCACGATTCCTAGTGCTCTCAAGCTGGAACGAAAGGTGGTTACCATGGAACTCCTCCTGTGAGAATTGCTTCTCTAAAAGATTGCTTTCAGATCAAGTGCAGCGCTTGCGACGGCTTGTCGGCAGAGAATTCGGGAAAGGGGAGTTCCGTTCTCGCTCAACCACGAACAACACATAACTTGACACATCTTGACATTTGGTTGTGCATGTATCTCTCCAAAACATAGCTCCAATAATGTGTTTGTTTTAAATAAGTTAAGAGTAGAGCCTCCCCGGCGGCTACAGAAATCCGAATCCCCCGGACGCTTCAATATATGATATTCGGGATTTTTGTAACTCGTCGGCCTCGGGCACATGCGGGTAATGTCGGCTCGGACAGCCCCGCGGCTCTGTGGTCGCCTCGAGTGTTAGAATCCAGCGCGTGACTCGATCGCTGCGCGAAAAACGGGTGCCGATGCTGGACCTCTCCCGCCAATATCAGCGCATTCGTCCGGAGATTCTTGCCGCAATTGAGCGCGTCTGCGCTTCGCAGCATTACATACTAGGGGAGGAGGTTTCCGCTCTTGAGCGCGAGCTGGCGGAATTCACTAGCGCAACGGCGGCGGTCGGATGCGCTTCCGGCACGGATGCGCTGTGGCTGGCACTCGTGGCTGCTGGCGTTGGGCCAGGAGATGCTGTCATCACGAGTCCTTTTAGTTTTTTTGCTTCGGCGAGCGCCATTGTGCGCGCGGGGGCGACTCCGATCTTTGTGGATATTGATCCACGGACGTTCAACCTCGATCCGGCGAAGTTGGAGAATGCGCTACAAGACCGAGGCTCGCGCAGACTGCGCGCTGTTCTGCCGGTGCATCTCTATGGACAGTGTGCGGACATGGACGCGATCACGCGGCTAGCGACGGGCGCCAGAATTTTGGTGATTGAAGACGCCGCGCAGGCGATTGGCGCAACGTGGGAAGGACGCGCCGCAGGGTCCCTGGGCGTTGCTGCTGCGTTCAGCTTTTATCCGACGAAGAATTTGAGCGCGTACGGGGATGCTGGATGCGTAACGACCATGGATGCCGACTTCGCGGAACATATGCGCCGTTTGCGGAATCATGGCAGCCCTCGGCGTTATGTGCATGAGGAGTTTGGCTGGAATAGCCGCCTGGATTCAATTCAGGCTGCGATTTTGTCGGTGAAAATGCAGTACATCTCCGAATGGAACGAACAGCGCAGGGAACGCGCGGCAGCCTACGACCGATTGCTGATGGTGGCTGGACTGACGGCGGCGTCAGACCATGGATCGACATACGAAGGATCCGCCGAGTCCGTAACTTCAGGAAAGCGAGATCTACCGATCGCCCTTCCCTATCGCAATCCGCGGGCACTGCACGTCTTCCATCAATACGTTGTCCGGGCAAAGCGCCGGGACGAGTTGCGCAGCTTCCTTACGGAAAACGGCATAGGCAGCGAAATCTACTACCCCATTCCACTCCACATGCAGGGCTGCTTCGCCTATTTGGGATACCGCGAGGGCGATCTCCCGGAATCGGAACGCGCCGCGCGCGAGGTGCTGGCGCTGCCGATGTTTCCGGAACTGCGCGAGGGCGAGCAGCGGCAAGTGGTAGCAAAGATCGCAGAGTTTTATTCTTAGCTGCTGTCGGACACGCCGCCGTTTACTTCCCGTTCTCGGTACTCAATATGTCGAAGTTGTAATTTAGCAGGACTCGTCTCGGCGGCTCAGAAATATCTGTGAGTGGCACCGACAGGGGAACGGTCGAGTTCCCTACCGCTCGGACGGCGCCAATCTTAATAATCTTGCCTCCACCAAAATCAAGATAGATCGGAACCGGCATCATGAACTTTTCATCTACGTTCGACTGGGTAATCTTCAGATTCATTTGAAAGCCATCTTTGATCGGCGCAAAATTCGACTCAAGACTATAGTCCGGCAGGTATGTTCCATAAACGTACTCGTTGAAGAACCAATCCATTTTGCCGTTCCCTGTCTGATTCATCTCCCGAGTCATGTGGCGTTCCACCACTTCTTTGAAATCCTCCGTGCTGCTCAGTTGGTTGTAGAAGCTATGGACGTAGTCGTGCATCAAGGCCTTAAAGGCGTCGTCTTTGGTTTGCGGATTCCACATCATCATCCGCAACATATGGAGGATGTATCCGCCTTTGGGATAGATCAGGCCGTTTACGTCATAGCCCACCTTGCTGTTGCCCAAACGGTACCCCATGGTGACCGACCCTACATCGATGGGCCGCTTGCCTTCTCTATTTTTCTTGAGCAAATCTGCTTTCCAATACTTCAGAAAATCGCGGTAGGTATCCGGCTGTTCCGAATACACCATTTGCAAATAGAGCGAGGCGGCAAACTCCGCGAAGCCCTCGCTCAGCCAGTTGTCGCGATAACTTGGAATTCCAACGGTGTGGCCGAACCACTGATGTGCAACCTCATGAGGCGCGACCGACCGCCAGAAACCATGGGATGCTGCGTCGTCCCCGGTGCCATAGACCTTCTGGAAGGAACCATATGGTAAATAAATCAGGGCGGGCCACGACTGCCCGAAGCGATTCGTAGGCTGCTGGGTAAGAGCCAGGCGCTGATAGGGGAGCGGACCAAAATAGTCCGTGTAAAGGTGGACAGCCAACTGCCCTTCTGCAACCTCGCGCTTCAACATGGAGGATTCGGAATACCACGAGGTGTTGGCGTATCCCTCGATCTTGTAGTTCTCGTCCGCAGCGAGGGCCTCTTCTTTCTTGTAGTCAGCGAAATTGAAACCAGCGACCGCCTGCGGTACGTCAGCTTTCCACTCCGTCGTGACTTGATCGCCCTCGGTAAATGTCTTGCCGGGAATGCCTGTCCCTACCATGGTCAAACCTTTAGGAACATGAAAGGTCATCTCATACGTCGCGTAGTCTCCGAAGATGGAATTCGGGTACCAATCGTCCCTCGCCACTGGAAAGTAGTTCCCGAAACCAGCGTCGATGACCGCGTCTTTCCCACCGTAGGCGGTTGTGACGGTCATGCGCTCGCCCTTGGCCAGGGGTTTGGCAAGGATCACAAAAAAGTTGCCGTCTTCCTCTTTTTTCTCCTGCACAAAATTGAGCGGCCGACCCTGCTCATCCAGGACGTTCCGCACCCGTAACGTATAAAACAGATCGAAAGGAACAACGCGAAGGCCACCGACTGTGGCAACGAAAGTGGTCTGCGAGACTCCGTCCAGCTTGCCCCCTTTGTCGATGGTGGTATCCAGTTTCTGGTGTTCGATATCGATCGTGAGATTGCGCTGGCTACCGCGGGCCAGCCCACTCTTATACTCATCGGAGAAATGGAATCCGGCCCACTCTCCCGCCTTCTTATCCTCGTAGGTGACGAGAGCCACTTCCTCTGGCGACATATTGAATTCGCTCAGGCCGTGGGGATCGATTGCAAACAGCATTTTGCTGCTTACTTTCTTGCCTTGGATAAACGCCCAAAAAAGCCGCCCTGGGTCCATGGCTAACACGTCCTCGAGAATGCGGCCATCGAGATTGTATTTTCTATCCTTTCTCAAATACTTCTGTACTCCAGCGAATGCGCCGGCTACGTCTCCGCCTGAAAAAACACCCCCCGAAGAGACCCCGGCACTTTTCTTCACCTCTTCGTATGTGCCGTCCGTAAATCGGAACACTGCCTGGTCGAATTCCTCATGCAATGCAGACTCCTTCGTCAGCTCCGCCAGACTCTTCTTCTCCACTTCGATTGGCGGAATCAACTCAAACGTCCCATGGCCAAAAAACACTGCGCCAGTCACTTTGCCGTTCACTGGGGCAAGAAAATTCATCACTCCGTTCAGCACGAAGGTTCCGGCGTCGCGCTTCAAGGTCAAATCCTTAACCGGAATCTCGTCGCCGCTGCCGATATTGCGCAGCGCCTTGTACGTCGGGTCCGTGTTGGCTTCCTGTGCGGCCGCCGGAATAACAGGGCGAACGGCATCTGATCGTTGCGTGAGCTCTTGCGCCGTAACGAGGGAAACGAGTAGGACCGGGATCACGGGAAACAGCAGAGCTCGATGCTTCAAACCGAATAGCCTCCGAAAAACCAAATTTCGCAATTGTAACGCGAGAAGATGTTCAATCCAGAAGAACGTACCGACCGGTCGTCTGTGACCGTGATCACTCTTTCGTGCGCGCCCCGCTACTTGGTTTTCTCTGGTTCGAGAGGGAAAATGGTAGTGGCATTTATACGAAGGAGTTCTTATGGCGATAGCAACTCATACACCTACGGTTTCGGAACTGCTGGATCGAAACGATGTGCACTTCAATCTGTGGCCCGCCGACCTGGTGGAGCGCGCGATTCGGAACCGCGAAGCACAGCTTGCGGATAACGGTGCGGTGGTCGCAACGACCGGCAAGAAGACGGGCCGATCTCCCAAAGATAAGTTCATCGTGAAAGACGCTATCACCGCCGATAAAGTGGCGTGGGGCGCGGTGAACCAGCCGTTTGATCCGGACAAGTTCGACGCTTTGTATCTGCGGGTGATGGAGTATTTGAACGACCGCGAACTGTACGTGCAGGATTTGTTCTGCGGTGCCGACACGACGTATCGGCTGCCTGTGCGCTTTGTCAACGAATTAGCCTGGCACAATCTTTTTGTTAGGCAGCTTTTTATCCGGCCCACCGCGGAAGAGCTCAAGACGCACAAAGCCGAATTTACGGTGATCGCCGCGCCTGACTTTAAGGCCGATCCACGGCGGGACGGCACGGCTTCCGAACAGTTTGTGATTCTGAACTTTACCAAGAAGGTTATTTTGATCGGCGGCGGCGCGTATGCCGGCGAGATGAAGAAGTCGATTTTCAGCACGATGAACTTCCTGATGCCGCCGCGCAACGTGTTCCCGATGCACTGCTCCTCCAACGTTGGGCATGACGGCCGCACGGCGCTGTTCTTTGGACTTTCCGGCACCGGCAAGACTACGCTTTCCGCCGACCCTTCGCGCAACCTGATTGGCGACGACGAGCACGGTTGGAGCGCCAACGGCGTCTTCAATTTCGAAGGTGGATGCTACGCCAAGTGCATCAAGCTCTCGCACGAGAAGGAGCCGCAGATTTGGAACGCACTGCGTTTCGGATCGGTGCTGGAGAATGTTGTTCTGGATGAAAACCGTCGCCCAAACTACGACGACGACAGTCTGACGGAAAACACCCGCGCAGCCTATCCGGTCGAGTTCATTGAGAATTGCGTGATTCCGGGAATCGGCGGACATCCCGAGAACGTCGTGTTCCTGACGGCGGATGCGTTCGGCGTGCTGCCTCCAGTATCTAAACTTTCTCCGGAACAAGCGATGTTCCACTTCATGTCCGGCTACACCGCGAAAGTTGCCGGCACAGAAGCCGGCGTGAAGGAACCGCAAGCTACGTTTTCGACGTGCTTTGGATCGCCATTCCTGCCGCTGGCTCCGAAAGTCTACGCCGAAATGCTGGGCCGTCGCCTGCGCGAACACAACGCTCAATGCTGGCTGGTGAACACGGGATGGCAGGGCGGACCCTACGGCGTCGGTAAGCGCATGGATATCCCGTACACCCGTGCCATGGTCGATGCCGCCGTGGAAGGCACACTGGCGAAGGTGGAGTTTGAAGTCGAGCCGTCGTTTGGATTGACGATTCCGAAGTCGTGCCCTGGAGTACCCTCGAACCTGCTCAACCCGCGGAATGCGTGGGCAGATAAAGCGGCTTACGACCGAACCGCAGCGGATTTGTGCGGACGCTTTGCGAAGAATTTTGAGAACTTCGACGCGCCGGAAGAAGTGCGGACGGCGGGACCGAAGGCGCAGAAGTAGAACAAGTTTGTGGAGAACTAAGCCCGGGTCGCGTGCCTCGGGCTTTTGTTTGTGGCGACTGGGCCCTGCAGGTCTTACCATAAGGATGCGGAGCAGGCTCCGGAAACAGCGCGGCATTGTTCGCACGGTCAATGCGTGCCAAGGCCTGATTTCAACAGTTGGGGCAAATTAGGCCGTTCTGGTGTCTATTTAGGTGTGGAGCCTTACCTCGATGAGACGCATCTTCACAATTTTAATTTTCCTCTTATTGTGCGGCTCGTGTAGCCTTGCCCAAAACAGCCACGACGAAATTCACATGCGAGCGACAGTTCAGGCAGTCGTTCCGATCGCAAGTTTTTCGGGGCAGGCCACATCTGTTGACGTTGACCCACGGTTTGCGTTGACCGTTCATGTTGAATCAGTAATTCCTGCCGTTTCCAGTTTTCGTGAAGGTACGGTTGTCACTTTGGCCATACACAGTCCGACGCTGCTTTTCGCAGGGGAACCAGCGAGAGGCAAAACCTACAACTTTTCCGTTCATCGCACGCTTGAAGGTGGAAACACAAAGTTTCTTGGTTTGACCGTTGATTCGCCTCTGTCCCAATTAGAACGGTTCCTCGGGACGTGGGAGATAAGAAAGAGCCCGACTACGGGTAGGGTTAATCTGACCGTGAACATTGTTCAATCGCTGGACACCCTCGGTGGCAGCGTCACGTTCATCAATCCTGACGGAACAACGACGCAGTGGCCTATTTCTCGCACTGAGTTGAAAGGGACCGTCCTCGATTTTCAGACCCTAGACCACGATGCCATCATGCATTGGTCTCTCACAGTGACCAACGCAAGAAGTGGCGTTCTGCATGGAGATGAGGGTGAGTTGCTAATAGAGGAAAAGGTCAAAAGGAAAAGGTAGTTGACGAAAAATCGCCATTTCACTCATTGACCGGTTTGTGATCGGCAATCCTGGGCTCATGCCCTTGTATAATCGCCCCCAATGTTCGCGCGCAAGATTCAGGTAGAGTACGAGGAAGCTGGCCAGCGCCTGCCCTGCCCGCTGAAGTGGCTGGACAACTTTTCCATGCGCAACTTTACCAACGCTTCCGTCTTTGACGACACGCTGCCGGTCGCGGATGGGCGGATGGAGATTGGGTCATCGGTGCCGCTCGACCAGCTTCGCGACGCGATGGAGGACTGGTTTCGCCGCAAGAGCTATCTGCCGAAAGACGGGCACTTGGTAATCTCGGAAGCAGGCTCTCGCAAGTAAACCCGGGCGGATTTCCCGAACTCGATGCTCCGGCCACCGTGCTCATGCCTCGTTTCTCGACGCCTGAAATATCGTTAATGTATGGGCATTTTGGACCCAGGACGCTTCCCCACCTGGGAATTCTTACCCCGTTGCTGTCCGCCTCCCCCCGTGTCGTTTTTGGAAATCATTGATTCTGTGCCACTTCGCGGAACCGAAACCTTGGCAACCGGCGTGCACTTCATGTAGCAACCGTACAGTACTTCAGCGGATTATCCCCGGTTCCTGGAGGCAATATGCAAGACGTCGAACAGATGGGCATGAAGCAGATGGAAGGCAGTGGTTTGAATTGGAGCGCCGTTCTGGGAATTAGCCTGGCGCTGGTGGTCAGCGTCGGTTTCTGGACGGCGGTCATTAACACCACCGCCGCGTTGGTCAAATAGGCTCCCGCGTTGTGAGCTTGCTCGGCTCAGCGCGGCCGGTCTTCGTCGCACACATTGCTAGAAAGGTAGGCTCAGCTCCCGTCGGTCGGCACTCCTTCCGGCTGGCGGAAGCCTCGTCGACCCGCAAAGCTCGCCTCCTCCCTGCTCGCGCTGTCTGATCTGTAGGCGTCCTGCAGGCTAAAATGGAGCGTGCCCGCCAAATCCAAAACCAAGCAGAAAACCTATCAGACGGCAAAATCAAGAGTCGTCCCCCAAGTTTTAACCATCGAGTCGTGGGGAAAGCTTCCCTGGCTAATTCACGGCTTCAGTACCCGCCCCGGCGGAACCTCCAAGTGTTACGGCGACCCTAGCCTGAACCTGGGATTCACGCAGCAGGACAAGCGCCCCACCGTGGAGCGGAATCGCGAGACATTTCTGGAAGCGCTCAAGGCGGTAAATCCAGCCAAACGTGGTGAAATGCTGCCACTGGTGACCTTGCGGCAGATTCATTCCGATTTGATTCATGCGGTTTCGTCCGTGCCCATGGAACTCGTGGGCGACGGTCTGATCACCAATACGCCTGGGCTGGTGCTGGCGGTACAGACGGCGGATTGCCTACCCGTGATTTTGGTGGATCCCAGAAGGAAAGTTGTCGGCGTCTTTCACGCGGGTTGGAGAGGCACCTTGACCCGCATCGTCGAAAAAGGCGTAGGGGAAATGCGGCGGCACTTTGAAAGCGAGGCTCGCGATCTACAAGCTGCGATCGGGCCGGGAATTCATAAGTGCTGCTTTGAGGTAGGCGATGAGGTTCGCACGAAGTTCGAGACGCAGTTTGCTTATGCCAGCGAGCTGTTTCACGAGATCAAAGAGCTGGATCCCGTTCGCGAAAAGTATCCCATGCTGTTTTTGACCGCCCGCGCGCCGGGGCACAGCGAGTTGCCCACGCAGCTGTTTCTTGATCTGGTGGAAGCCAACCGGAGGCAGCTTCTGGATGCCGGACTGTCCGCCAAGAACATTCATGCTTCGCCGCTGTGTACGGCGTGCAACATCGACAAGCTGTTTTCGTATCGGAAAGAGAAAGGCCTGACCGGCCGGATGATGGGAGCTGTAGGGATTCGGGCTTAGGGAAACTCCGATTAAGTTTCCAATCTTTACAGGTTTGTCATTCCGACGCGCAGCGAGGAATCCCTACACCCTCGACTTGTCACAACTTTCGCCGGCTTTCTTGCTACGCAGCATCCTCGTAAGAAAGCTGGAAAGGACTTTGCTACTCTCAGCACCCTGGGGATTCCTCGCTGCGCTTCGGAATGACAATTTCAAAATTGAGAATACTGAATCAGAGCCTTCATAGCCGCCCTACTTTGTCGCTTTTTTCAAAATTGCAATCTGCCCCGCGTGATAAAGATCATGCTGAATGGCTCCGTGCATGGTGATATAGAAGGAGTAGTCTCGGTTCCCGAGCTTGCGATCGAGCTTGGAGTCCTTAAAATCTTGAATCGCGGACACGAGAGCCCGGTGCCCTTGATCTAGTTTCTTCAATGCTTTTTTCCAGGCAATGTCGCTGGTATCCAGGACCGCCGGGAAGTTCTGCTCGGGCGGCAGAGTTGTGTCTTTGCCAGAAACAATGCGCTCGCAAACCGCGCGGTCCCAGGCGGCGATGTGAAGCACAAGCTCCCAAATGGAATGTGCGGCAGGAATTGGCCGTGCGGCCGCCTGCTCAGCCGTAACCCCACGCAAGATAAACTTTAGCGACGGTCCATGCCACGCCTTGCCGGAATAGGCGCGAGAGAGTTGATCGGCGATGCGTGCTGTTTCTTTCATTTGCTGCTGGTTCCTTTAGAAGTTCGATGAAGCTACCGCTGCTTGAGTCTCAATTTATCCCAACTTCCGTCGGCACCCCAGCCCCCGTCCACGTTCAACGTATGACCGTTCACGAAACCGCTGAGGGCGGGATCGGCCAGGAAGGCGATGGCTTGTCCAATGTCGTCCGGAGAAGCAAAACGCGCCATGGGAATTCGGTCGGTGATGTCGGTATCGCTGTAGTGACCTTCGGATTGAGCCGACACATCCATCGGTGTTTTGACCCAGCCGGGACACACCGCGTTGCAGCGAACGCCTCGGGCACCCCACTCCGCAGCCAGTGTTCGCGTGAGTCCAACCAACCCATGTTTCGAGGCGTTGTAGGCAGAACGTTCGGCGACGCCTAACAGTCCTGCGATCGATGCAATGTTGATGATGCTGCCCGAGTGCTGTCGCAGCATGTGGCGACCAAAAGCTTGCGCGCACAAAAATGGGCCGAGCAGATTGACGTCCATGACGCGACGCCATTCCGCAGCGGTAAGCTCTTCGGCGCGTTTGATGCAACTGATACCGGCGTTGTTCACCAGCACGTCTACGCGACCGAAGCGCGACATCACAGATTCCGCCATCTGCGGGGCCGCAGCTTCGTCGGAAACATCACCGAGAATTTCAATGGCTTCCGTGCCCAATGCGGAGATCGACGCCAGCGTTTCATTCGGAGATCGCAGGTCGTTGAGCGCCAGCGCATACCCGCGCTCGGCAAGAATCTCCGCGGCACGACGACCAATTCCTTGACCAGCTCCTGTTATTACCGCAACACGCATAAGGTTCTAGGAATCCTTCAGGAAAGAGGACGCGGGTTAAGGAAATTCCGACTAGGTCTTTCAATCTCTCAGGACTGTCATTCCGAAGCAAAGCGAGGAATCCCTAAACTCTCGATTTGTCATTACTCTCGCCAGCTTTCTCCCTGCGCAGCATCCTTGTAAGAAAGCTGGAAAGCACCTTGCCACTTTCGCATCTAGGGGATTCCTCGCTGCGCTTCGGAATGACAATTTCAAAAAGAGACTCTTGTTCAAAGTTTCCTTAGTACTACGTGCCAGTTTTCTTGTACACACGCACGTAGTCCACTTGCATCGTTTGCGGGAAGACGGTAGTGCCGTCCGGACTTCCAGGCCAATCTCCACCGACGGCGACATTCAGAATAATGAAGAACGGATGATCGAAAGGCCAAACGGCTCCGGCCGGCAGGTCCGCAGGTGTGCGGGTTTCATAGAGCGCGCTATCCACATAGAAACGGACCACACCCGGTTCCCATTCGATGGCATACAAATGGAAGTCATCGGCGAAATTAGCGTTGTTGGGCAAGGAGTAGGGAGAACCGAGGCTGGCGCCGGTAAATCCCATCCCGTGCATCGATCCGTGAACGACAGTCGGCTCTTTCCCAATGTTCTCCATGATGTCCAGTTCGCCGCATGCGGGCCAACCGACGCTACCGATGTTGTCGCCAAGCATCCAGAAAGCTGGCCACATGCCTTGACCAGCCGGAATCTTGATGCGGGCTTCGAAACGCCCGTAGGCCTGGGCGAAGTTGCCTTCGGTCTTCAAACGTGCGGATGTGTAGTTGCGTGTCACGCCATCCGGACCGGTATAGGTTTCCTTTAGCGCGGTGATCACAAGGTTTCCACCCTGCTGCACCGCGTTGACGGGACGAGCCGTGTAGTACTCGAGTTCGTTGTTGCCCCAGCCGTTGCCGCCGGTTTCGGCAGTCCACTTCGTTGCATCCACAGGGGTACCGTCCGCAGCGGCGAATTCATCGCTCCACACCTGAGTCCACTGATTTGGGGGTACTACCGAAGAAGACGAACCGCCGCCACACCCAACCAGCGACAAGGCCACAAGAAGGGGTAGGGCTTGGAACATGAAAGTCTTAAGCGAAAGGCGCCGCAACATAGACAACCTCAACGACAACCTCAAACCAGGCGGATTACTTTCAACGACTTCGAACAGATCTCGATCCACCCACTTCGCCTAACCGTGCTGGGTCGATGTGGCGGGAGAAACTTCATCGGGAGCACCGTTGACCAAGTCCTTTAACTCCTTGCTGGGCTTGAAGAAAGGAATCTTCTTGGCGGGCACGTCGACCTTGTCGCCAGTCTTAGGATTGCGGCCGATGCGCGGTTTGCGCTGTCGTGTGCGGAAACTGCCAAAACCACGAATCTCAATCTTGTCGCCCACACGCAGGGAACGCACAATGCTGTCGAAAATGGTCTCCACGATGACTTCGCCATCCTTGCGTGTAACTTCCGCTAAACGTGAGACATCTTCGATCAGATCGGCTTTGGTCATGGTTGTATCGGCTCCGCGGTTGTGCCCAAAACGAGTGCAGAATCAGGCGTCTCTTGGACGCTCTTTGGTAAAGAGAAACCTCCATAACCTTCTCAAATTTCAGGACTTCGCGCAAGAGGGAGGGGGCGTACGACTTTGGGAACCCCCTGCGGAATCGGGAGGCGGCATGGGCATCCCCGCCTGTGCGGGCTCATGGAAAAGCCCTCGATTTCTGGTTATGAGTGCGTAGGCGGAGACGCCTGTGCCTACATTCTGACCGCTATTTCCAGAGGTAGTAGAAGCCTACGTGGCTTTCCAGGAGCTTTTCTTTGGTGGGAAGCCAGTCGGAAATGTCGCCAAACAGCATGTCGCCTAGCGTTTTGCGGTCGCGCTCAGGACGTACGAGACGGGGTTCGCCGCTGATTCCAACGGACTTAGCCGTGTCTTTGATAGCCCCTTCGAAGTCTGTGATTTGGTCGACCATCTTCATGTCCATCGCCTGCTGGCCCGTCCAGACCTTGCCGTTCGCGATGGCCTTGACGTCCTCAAACTTCATCTTGCGGCCTTCGGCGACTGCGCCGATGAATTGGCCGTGCATGTCATCGATCAGGGCCTGCAGATATTGCTGCTCGGCGGGAGTCATGTCGCGAGCCGGATTGCCGGTATCTTTGAATTCCCCAGCCTTCATCGTGACATCTTTCAACTTCGCCCACTTCAGCAGTTCGCCGTAGTTGGTGGACTCGGAAATCACGCCAATCGACCCGACGATGCTGCCCTGGTCGGCATAAATCTTGTTGGTCGCAGAAGAAACGTAATAAGCGCCGCTGGCTCCAACGGACTCGATAGAAGCAACAATGCGCTTCTTCTTTTCGTCGCGAATGCGCTTCACTTCGCGGTAAATTTCCTCCGACGCGGCCACGCCGCCGCCGGGTGAGTTTACGTGAATCATGATCGCTTTCACGGAGTCATCGTCGGCAAATTTTTTCAGCTGCTGGACGACGATTTTAGGCGAAAGAATCACGCCTTCCAGGTCGACTACCGCGATCTTGTCGCCAAAGCTGGTGAGCGAGGCCTTGTCGTCCCCGTTGTTGTGCATGGTGACGTAAACCAGCGCAAAGACGGCCAGCACAAACAGAAAGAATGCTCCGCCACCAATCAAAACCCAGAGCCAGACGCGAGAACGATTTTCCGACATAATCCGTCAAGTGTAGCACCGGCGGAGGGGGCATTGCTGAAGAGCTCGTGTGGAAGCGGAGCTTGCTCCGCTTGGGTTGAGGGCGACTGGAGTGTGCTATTCTTCCGCCGTACCTCGCGGGATCCGCGCTCAGCCAAGAAGACGGCGAGCCACCGACAATGAGGGCCCCTACCCACGTTCCTCCTCGCTGGATCGTGGATGGAGGAGATGCGAGCACGCCGGAGGTGTGCGCTCTCTTTCAGGTCCACACACGCCCGGAATTCCAATCCACATTTTGAGGAGAGACTGTGAAACTGCAAAAACTGACGCCGAATCTCGTTGTCCGCGACGTGGCGGCATGCATGGAATACTACTGCCGAGTGTTCGGATTCCAGCGTGGGCAGACTGTTCCTGAACAGGCGCCATACGTTTTTGGAATTGTGACACATGGGAACGTTGAGATTTTCTTTAATGACCATAAGGCTGTAGCCGCGGAGCGTCCTGATCTGGCAAAACGGCCTATCGGCGGGGCTTTGACGCTTTACATCGAAGTGGAAGGTATTGAGGAACTCCTGAAGACGGCCCAGCAACAGGGGGCAAAAATCACGATGCCCCTGAAGGAACAGTTCTACGGCATGAAGGAGTTTGGCATGGAAGATCCGGAAGGCTGGGAGATTACGTTTGCGGAAAGGATGACGTAGGCGGACGCCCAAGAGGATATCGGAAAACTGCTGCAATTGTCATTTCGAGCGTAGCCAGGAATCTGCTCTTCCTGAAAGACAAGCAAGAAGCAGATTCCTCACGCCAAAGAACGGCGTTTCGGAATGACAATCCTTCATTTTCAAACCAGCTCCTAAAGGATTACGCGGAGAGCGCGCGGTTCGACGCTGACTTCAACCGGTGTTTGGCAGACGAATTCGCCGTCGGCGTAGACGTCTGTGGGTTGCTGCGTGGTTAGCTGGAAGCGCGAGCCTTGAAGGTATTCCACTTCGGGAAATGCAAGGTGCTTGCCGCTGTAGACGGATGGGAACAGGCCGAGCAACTTCGCTTTCGAGAGCGGGCCGGCGAAACAAGCGATGAGGCAGGCGTCGAGCAGGCCATCTGTCATGTCGGCTCGTGGGGCGATTCGCATTCCACCTCCATACCAAGGTGTGTTGGCGAATGCCACGAGGACGCGCGGGGCAGAGCTGTGCTGCGTGAACTCACCGGCGCCGGCGGTGTTATGTACGAGCAGGTCAACGTGCGGCGGTGCGAAGCGCGCGAGCGCAAGGGGAAGACTCAGCGCATAACCCCCACGCGCTCGGAGCCAGCGCGGCAGTTGATTGGCGATGCGCGCCGTCGCCGTATCGAGTCCCACTCCGGCAACGCAAGAAAAATAATGGGGCTCCGGTTGGCTGGACGTTGAGATTACGCCGAGGTCGACGGCGCAAACGTTGTTTTCGCCAGCCACAAAATGCTTCCACGCCGTAATCGCCTGCGGCATGCTTGGCAATCCAAGAGAGCGAGCGAAATCATTGCCACTGCCCCGCGCAACCACCAGCACCGGCAAGTTCAACCGAACAAGATCGCTAAGATGGCGGTGAATCGTGCCATCACCGCCAAAGATCAAGATGGCGTCGAGACCGCCAACGTCCGCAGGTACACCAAGCACGAAGCTGGTTGCTTCAACCTGGAAAGGCTTCAGGTCTTCGGGCGAAGTTCCGATGCCAAGAATTGCCGCAGCGCGCATGTCGCGGAAGGGTAACAGAAAGGCAGCGCCTTCGATAAAAGAAACTTAGGGCAGACAGTACGAGATCTCTCCCGTCGTCTATTTCGATGTCAACTTGCTTCGGAGCAGTTCGCGTAGAGTCGATTGTTGTTCTACGGACAAGCAACTCTTTGGATAAATATTATATGTGGTCAGGTTGAGGTAAAGGAGGAAGCTACGTCGAGTCTCTTGCGTTTTCGCGAAGTTGATCCAGGTACTGAAGGAATCTCCATCTGGGATTCTTATCCACACGCCTCGGTCGGAGAACTTTGCCTCCCAGGCGTGACGCAAACTATCGGAGGTTTGGTAATTAACGAACGGGTAGAAGAACTGCATGCCAACCGTGAGGATGAGAACTAGCAGGGCAACTAACCAGCCCCAGCTTACTTCTGGGCCAGTTTTGTCATACAGGCCGTACGCGATCATCAGGAAAAATGAGAGGCCTACCGTATGGGTTGTGACCATTAAAAATGGACGTCTGCGCCATCGCGATTCCGCTTCGGTCAGCACATACTCAAGTAAGCTCACGTGAAAATGCCATGACTCTTCGTTCTCCCCGTATGTGATTCGCCGCAGTGAGTCCAGCGCTTGACGGTCGAGCACTCTCTTTGGCACGAGCGTGGAGCCGATTGTCGTCGATAATGCAATAGTGTTTTGAGTTTCAACAGTACTCATCAGACTGGCCCACAATGTCTCGTGCTTCTTTGTGGTGGTTCCGAGGGCCCACTTCTCATGGTCAAACGCGAACTTCTGCTCGTCCGCAAAGTACAACTCGTAACGGAATCGCAACTTTTTTAGAGCCCGGGCTTTTCGTTTCTTTGTCCGGACTATCAGATCCCAGAATGACGCCGCAAAAAGCAGCAATGAAAGCACGCAGAAGATCGATGCAATTGCCTTGCTTCCCGGATCCACCGCGTAAGTCAAAACACCCCCGAATATTCCGATGGCAGTCGCGATGCTCAAGGCTGCGGCGAAAGACCATATACCTGCCTTAGGCAAAGAACTCTGACTGAGCTCCAAGAATTCTTCCCAGGAGAGCGTGTAGGTGACAGTGGAACTTGCGTGAGCTGCGTCCGAGAGCATCCGTGACCTCTACACCAAGATGATGTTCACCCGCTTGATTTTCCGCCCGACTTGCAGCACAAACGGAGTGTCTGGGTATTGTTCCAATCGTGGCACAGAGACTACCGTGCCGTTGATCTTGACAGCGCCTTCCTTGATTTTTCGCGCGGCCTCTGTCCGGGAAGCGGCAAGACCTGAGCGATGAATTAGCTTGTCCACGGGGATGGAGAGTGATTGTGGCAGGGGGTTCCCATTGGCATCCTTGATGGGAAGAGATTTGAGGTCCAAGAATTCCGAGACAGGAATCTCAATGCTCTCAATGTTGTCTGGAGTCTGACCCTTCTGGTGTTGCGTGACCCAATCCCTTTCAGCTTGCTCGGCGGTGTTCAATGAGTGGAAGTCCGCGACAATGCTTCGGGCAAGAGCCTTCTTCAAATCCATCGGATGCTTTTCACCGCCGGCGCAGTGCCGTTGCATCTGCGAAATCTCCGCGTTGGAAACATCCGTCAGCAACTCGTAATACCTCCACATCATGGCATCAGAAATCGACATGATCTTGCCGTACATTTCGAGTGGGGGCTCGTGGATGCCAATAGCATTGCCGAGCGACTTTGACATCTTCTGGACGCCATCGAGACCTTCTAGAATCGGCGTGGTCAGCACCACCTGCGACGGCTGCCCGTAGGCGCGTTGCAGTTCGCGTCCAACCAGCAGATTGAATTTCTGGTCTGTACCGCCCAGCTCGACGTCGGCCTCTAGTGCGACGGAGTCATACCCTTGCGCCAGCGGGTACAGCAATTCATGCACGGCGATCGGCTTCTCGTCTTGAAAGCGTTTGTGAAAATCCTCGCGTTCCAGCATTTGGGAAACGGTGTACTTCGATGCCAGCCGAATAAAGTCCTCGGCGGTTACTTTGGAAAACCACTCGCTATTGAAACGGACTTCGGTTTTTTCGGGGTGCAAGATGCGAAACACCTGCTCTTTGTAGCTTTCGGCGTTGGCCAAAATTTGTTCGCGCGATAGTGGCGGCCGCGTGACCGAACGCCCCGTGGGATCGCCAATCATGCCAGTAAAATCGCCGATCAAGAAAATGACCGTATGGCCAAGATCCTGAAAGTGCTTCAGCTTCCGCAGGAGGACCGTGTGGCCCAGATGCAGATCGGGCGCCGTGGGATCGAATCCCGCCTTCACGCGAAGGGGCTTCCCCGTAGCGCGAGACTTCTCCAGCTTCGCGCGCAGCTCGGCTTCCGGAATAATTTCCGCAGCGCCTTTCTTGATGTAGGCAAGTTGTTCGTCGACCGGTTGGAATTCGGGCATCCTTGCGATTATAGCGGGGAGAAATCGGGGACTGTTTCTTTCCCGCGCAATCCGATGATTCAAGCCCGAAATCCACAGACATCGCAAACCTGGTCGCGGGATTCATCAAACGTTTACATCGGCGTCACAGCGCGCCAACAATCTACCTCTACGATCCCTTAGATCGACTCTCTAAATTTAAGGAACGTCGACACTTCGCAACGAGGATATCTACATGAAGATGAAAGCTTTAGTTTTAAGCTTGCTGGCTGGATTCGCGAGCTCGGCATTTGCCGCAGATGCGCATGCCACCAAGCCCGTCACGAATCTCGATCACGTATTCCTGGTTATGATGGAAAATCATGGATACGGGCAAATCATCAACAACCCGAACGCTCCTTTCGTGAATCGTCTTGCCACCAAAGCCAATCTCGCGGCCAACTACTTTGCCGTTGCCCATCCCAGCCTGACCAACTATCTGGAAGTGGTTGGAGGCAGCAACTTTGGTGTACAGAGCGATAACGATCCAGACTGGCACAATCGCACCTGCGCGACGAATTTGGCTACGGGCGTGACGAACACCGACAATCCTCCGAGTCCGAGCGTTTGCCCCATCGCCGGCTCCGGAATCGATGCAGCCACTCCGGTCATCGATTTCACGAACGAAATCCAAGGACCTCCGGGACTTGTGAACATTGACGGGATTCAGTCGCTGGCAGCCGCTTCCAATATCACGGGCCAAACCATCGCCGATCAACTTGTGGCAGCGGGCAAGAGCTGGAAAAGCTATCAGGAGAGCTTGCCCCTCGTTGGCGCGGATAAGGTGAGCTACAGTGATGGCGAGTTTACCGACCGCACCGATTTCAGCAAGATCAACCCGCAACTGAATCCTCCGCTGACGCAAGCTGATGTCGTAAAACTCTATGCAGCCAAGCACAATCCGTTTGTTTACTTCCAGAATGTGCAGGAAGGGACCAACCCGCTGAATAGCCTGGCCAATGTTGTTGATTTTGAAGGTCGTAACGGACTGTTTGCCGACCTGAGTTCGGGTAGCGTGCCGAATTTTTCCTTCATCGCACCGAACCAATGCAACGACCAGCATGGTCGCGGCAATGCGGGTGCCTTCTGCAACTACGATCCCGGCAGCGATGGCACCCAGGCGACGCTAAACCCCGCTCTGATCCTCAAGGGCGACCAGACTGTACAGCGCATCGTGTCCGCTATCAAGTCCTCACCCATGTGGAGCCACGGCAAGAACGCAATCGTTGTCATGTGGGATGAAAATGACTACAGCAACGCACCTAACGTGAACCAGGTAGTTGTGATCGTCGATACTAACTACGGTTTCCACAGGGTCAGCAGCCCAAATTTCTATACCCACTTTTCGCTGCTGAAGACGCTGGACGCAGGATTCGGGCTGCCCTGCCTGAACCATGCTTGCGACTCGAATGTGCAGGCCATGGATGACCTCTTCGGCCACTAAATAGGGCGGTCGTTTGCAGGGATGCTGAATTCCCCCTGCGGACTCCTATCAGCAAGACGAAACGGCCGTCTTCGGGCGGCCGTTTCGTTTATACTTTGGGAGCCATGTTCAACGATTTCCACGCCCAAGACCGCTGGTCCAAGAAGGATCTCCACTGCGTTTATCAAGCGGTGATTGTGGCTATCGCCACTCGTCACGCCGATGCCGTCGACGTCAAGTTCCTGGTCGACGGAAAGACGGTGTGGATCGCCCTGCCGCATCCGGCGTGGGAAGAGTATCTCCACAAGACTGGCAAAGTGATCACGGACGCGCTCGCGATCCAGATTGCTGGACATTATCTGAAGTGGGCGATTGAATCTGGCGAGTATGCCGGGCAGCAGATGTACTCGCTAACCGTCGCGGAAACCATGCGACACCTGGATGAGACGCTGGAAGAGATGCTGGCGCCCGCCAAGGCCTAGCTGGTCTCCAAGAAAAGAATTGTCATTCTGAGCGCAGCGAAGAATCCCTATTGCTGCAAATACTCTTGTGTCGAAAGGGATTCTTCGCTGCCCTCAGAATGACAAATTGTGTTGATTCGACTGTTCAGAGCCGCTTCCTTCGACCCGCTTTTGCCGGTTCCTCCCCAACTGCATAGACCCTCCGCACGATGGGTCCGTTCATTTTGTATTTTCGCTCCAGCAGTTTTCCGTCGTCATCCTTGACGTGCAAGGTGAAGACAGGCAGATTTCCTTCCTTGCCGAAGTCCTCGTGCCCCACAGTGACTGGAAGGTGCCCGTCAAGATGATGTTCGCGGTAAGCCGTTTCGTAGCGGTGGTGTCGGCCGTTCCAGGTGAATACGCGAATCTGGTTGAAGTCGAAATCCTGGCCATCTTTGGGCTCAGTCGAAAGAACCAAGTATTCCGGCACAGATTTCGTCACGCCTTCGTTGGTGTCTGGGACTTCGCGCAGCACGAAGAACGCGACCATGCGCTGGCCCTCGGCATACTGCGCGATTTCGAGGGGAATATCGAGATCGATCAGGCGCGCCAACACCCAACCCACCCGACCCTGATCGTCCCGCACCAGCCACCAGTCTTCGAGAATCGGGGTGGAATCTTCGGCTGCAGCAGCAGCAATGCCGGAGGCGGGTTTTGGCTTAGCCAGTGTTCCGCCGGGTAGCATCTTCTCTGCGACCGCGCGTCGGATGAGAGCAATCTTGCCGCCTTGTGCCAGCTGGTACAGATGTTCAGTCTCGCGCCCGGGAGTGACGTGAAGATTGGTCTCCGAGTGCGTAATCCCCTGCGCCTGTACCGCAGACTTGGTGTTGTCCGTGGCCAGCTTCTGAAACGCAGCGAAAACGTCTTCACCGACTAGCGAGCGCTGCTCCACCCAACCGTCGGTCCCGTTCGCCATGCGCACGTGGACGAAGCGCCGGTTGTTCGATCGCTCCAAAACGTCGAGACGATCGCCATTCCTAACGGTAGCGACCTTGTTGTAAACGGTAGCCACACGATCACGCAGAAACGTCTGCGGCGCGGAAACGTAGGCGACCTCGTGCGACCGGCCGCCGTGGTTCTTGCAGGCGGCGAGGGAGAAGACGAACGCAAGTACGAATGTGTGTTTACGAGAAAATCGCGGCACGGAGTCGTTAGATTCCTTCGTCTAATCATACCCGCGGAATCGACGAGAATCCGCAGTAGGCGTGGTACAAGCACAAATCAAAGGGACGCCGGTTAGGCGCCCCCTTTTGGATCAGTACTCAGCCAACTTCGCAAGTTAAGGGTTAATTGTCAAATTCGTTTTCCCAACGATCGACCCGGTAGCCGGCGTCGAAGTCGCCATGATCATGATTGGGTTGGTAGTAGGCACGCTCACAATTGTCGCAAGACCGCTCGTCGTAAGAAATGTTACGTCGGAGGTGCTCGCCGTCCATGTCACGGCACTGGTTATGTCAAGAACCGAGCCATCGGAATAGGTTCCCATCGCCGTGAACGGCAATGTAGGCGTGTTCATTTTGCTGACCGCACTATTTGCCGGCGTAATGTCGATCTTGGTCAGGGTCAGCCCCACCGTGACGGTAGCCGTTCCGGGCGTAGCGCCGCCGACGCTGGCTTGGATCGTTGCCGTACCCGCCAGGACTCCTTTAACGAGGCCTTTGGTACCTGTCGTATTTCCAACAGTCGCCGCTCCGCTCGGGTTGCTGGCTGTGACCGTCCAAGCCGCGGACTGCGTTACGTCCTTTGTGCTGCTGTCGTCGTAGGTACCGGTCGCCAGCAACTGAGAAGTTCCGCCGATCGTAAGAGACGCAGTAGATGGTACCACCGCGATTGACGTCAACTTCGGGTCCACAAAGAAGTTCTTGCAGGAGGCAATCGTCAAAACGAGCAGCATGAGCGCCAAAAGCGCTGGGAGAGTCTTACGATTCGGCAACGAAAACATGGCAAAACCTCAAAGGGAGCGGCCTTTCGAGGCCACCCCGAGTTAGTCAGATTCTAGCAGAGCCTGCGGGGATGCCCTTGGCACACCAGTACATGGATCGGCACCCGGGAAAGAACTCCGACCATGAGAGATCGGTGAGGAGGGAGAATCTTGCAGAGTTTTATAGAAACATCATGGAGGCGCGGGCGTCCTCGCCCGTGCGAAGGCCAAAATCAAAACCGGACAGGCGAGGCGCCTGTCGCCACGCGAGCTAACCCTAGTTGATCTTCCCGGGCTGGTCTTTCGATCCCAGAATGCTCTGGTCGAGCGGTTTGCGGCTGCCGAAGCCTTCCTCGGTGCCGTGCCAATGAGCAATCTGCTTCTCGCCGAGTTTCCAGCACAGCAGGATCGTCGTCCCTTTGACGACGCAGGGGAAATCGAGTAGCCCGATATCGAGGTCTTTGACCTGCACACCGATGGCATCGATTTCATGGACCGCATCTTTCACACGCTGCATGGCTTTATCGTGTTCAGCGCGGCGGCGGGCGAAGTGGGCCACATTCACCAGCAGGCCTCCGCTGAGGTAGACGCGATGCGCCAGGGCCTGGAACTCGGAATTCACATCGTCGATGAACTGCTTGCCATCAATAGCAGTGCGCAGCAAGCCTTCGAGCACGGGGAGCATGGATTGAGCTTCTTCGAGAGTAAAAGTGCGCTCGGACATAGGCTTACCTGTATTCTAACGGATTGCCGGAGAGGCTGTCGGCCATCGGCTCTCGGCTGTCAAAACAGGGAGCCGAAAGCTTACAGCCGACAGCCTGCTATCCCCCGATATGCACCATAGTCCGCGAGGCGGGGACAAAGTCAGGCTCGCCGATGTGGTGTCGAGCTTCTTTCTTAAGGACAACATCACGGATGAACTGGGCGCACTCCTCATCCGACCCGCCGCGGCGCATCACCGCGTAGAGGTCGTGATCCCAGACGGAAAACAGACAAGTGCGAATCTTGCCATCGGACGTCACGCGAACCCGGCTGCACTGCCCACAGAAGGGCATGGAAACGGGAGCGATGATGCCGATTTCGCCAACACCGTCGTCGAAGCGATACTTGCGCGCCGTCTCGCTGCGTTCGTGCGGAATTTCTACCAGCGGACGAAATTCCGACATCGTACTAACAATTTCCTCAAGGTCGACAACCTTCTCGCGCGACCAGGCACGCTCTTCTTCGAGCGGCATGAATTCGATAAAGCGAACGACCACGCCTTCTTCGCGTGCAAACTTCCCGAGGGGAACAATCTGATCTTCGTTGAAGCCACGAAGCAGAACGCAATTCACTTTGACAGGATCCAGCCCTGCTCGACGCGCCGCGCGAATGCCTGCAACCACGCGCTCGTAGCCGTCGGGCACGCGAGTGATACGCGCAAAGCGTTCTGGATCGACGGCATCCAGACTCACAGTCACGCGCCGCAGCCCAGCGTCTTTCAAGGGCTGCGCCAGATCGGCCAGCAGGTGGCCGTTCGTAGTAACGGCAATGTCCGGAGACCTGCCTTCAACAGTTCGCAGCTTCGCCAGCTCGCGCACAAAATCTACCAACCCATTCCGAAGTAGCGGCTCGCCTCCGGTGAGACGAAGTTTCGTGATGCCCAGCCCAACAAACAGTCGAGCGATTCGTAAATAGTCTTCGAAGGTCAGCTCGGCGTACACAGCACCGTTTGTGCCCGTACGACAGTAGACGCACTTGTAGTTACACCGATCTGTAATCGAGATTCGGAGATCGGTGATGGCGCGGCCGTATTTGTCGGTCAATGACATAGTTGTGGCCGCTATTTGAGATTCTCGAGAGAACGAAAGGAGACAAGCGGGCATGAACCCGGGGAGCGTTTCCTTTCCAAGGCCTCTCGCGAAGCCGGGAGGCGCAGGCGTTTCCACCTACACCCTTGGAGCGCACGCGCAAATCGCGCCTGAGCCCACCGCCGAGCGCGCCTTGGGTATTCCCGCAGGAAACGCCGGTCGGAAACTGAGATCTAATTATAGGCCACGCGCCCCTGGCAAAAGCGCCAGCCGAAAACCGATGGCTGCCAGCCGACAGCGCCTTACCATTTCCGAAAAATTACCCAGACCGCCGCGCAAATCAGCGCGAATCCGACGATGTAATTCCAGCGCAGCTCTTGCTTCAGATAAACCACCGAAAAGACAGAAAACACCGTCAGAGTGATAACTTCCTGAATTGTCTTCAACTGCACAGCCGAGAATTGATAGGAGCCGATGCGGTTGGCGGGCACCTGAAAGCAGTATTCGAAAAAGGCAATTCCCCAACTGATAAGAATCACCTCAACTAGCGGCACTTCGCGGTATTTCAAGTGTCCGTACCAGGCGAAGGTCATGAAAATATTGGAAATGGTGAGCAGAACGATTGTGGTCATTCCATTATGCTGCCGCAAGATGGGACAGTTGCCAATAGGGAGACTTCGCTCAGAGCGTCGGCGAGTTGGGCGATGCACGTTCCCGGTGATTACCTCCGTGACCTAAGAAAAATCGACTTGGGGCGTCAGAATATGAAATTGAGGCCAACGAATGACGCTAAAAAGCACGGCTTGGATCCTGATCTTGCCGCTCGCAGCAGGGCTACTTAGCTGCAAGTCCGATGAGGGACGCCGACGGGAACACCAGAACCAAATTAAGCAAAACATCGCTCAGGAAGATGAAGACCTGCAGGCCAAAGAGGGCTACGAAGAGGGCAACCACGCACGTCTACTGCAGGAACAAGATAAGCTCGATGCCGTCGAGCAAAAGCGCACCGGCAATGTGTATGCGCATTCCTGTCGCAAGGTGACTGCCGCGAGCTGGCAGTTGGACGCTGTAGCCATCGATAAAAGCGGGTGCTCTCCAGAACAGCTGCGGCAAGAGGAAGAGGCGCAGAAACGGCAAATGTTCGATCAAGCATTCAAAGATGCCGAGAAGTGAAAAGACGCGGTAACACGGGCATGCTCGGCGACTTCGCCGCTGCCTGGAGCCGGCCCCTACATCCCGTCGTAATTCGGGCCGCCGCCACCCTCGGGCGGAACCCAGTCGATGATTTGGTAGGGGTCCATAATGTCGCAGGTCTTGCAATGCACGCAGTTGGCGGCGTTCAGACTGATGCGCTTGACGGGCACTTCTGAAGACGCTCCCTGGCCCGACGAAGTATCCTCCACCATCTCGTAGACATTCGCCGGGCAGAAGTGCGTGCAGGGGTTGCCGAACTCTTTCACGCAGCGCGTGTTGCAGATGTTCGTATCGTGAATCACCAGATGCGCAGGCTGGTCTTCTTCGTGCTTCGTGCCGGAGTGGTAGAGATCAGTCAGCTTATCGAAGGTAAGTTTCCCATCGCCTTTGGCATCGCCAAGCAGGTTCGCTTCCGCACCGCCATTCGCTGGGAGCGCGTCAAGATGCTGCATGCGTTCATAACCAGCATGCGACGGGTATCGCGCATACAATCCGCGGCCAAACGTTACTTGCTGCAGCATGGTGTGCGCCAGTCCTGCATAGAAGCCTTTTTCGAAGCCCTGGTGGAAGTTGCGCACTTTCCACAACTCTTCTTTGATCCAACTCTGGCCGACCCGTTTCGGGTAGAGGCCCAGCGTCTTCTCGGAAGAATCGCCTTTCACCAGCGCTTCAAATGCCGTTTGCGCGGCGATCATGCCACTCTTCATCGCGAGGTGAATACCCTTGAGGCGCGCTGAATTCAGGAAGCCCGCGGAATCGCCCGTAATCATGAAGCCATCGCCAGCTAGCGCAGGGAGCGCCCACCATCCGCCATACGGCAGCGACTTCGCTCCGTAGCGAATCATCTTGCCACCTTCGAGCATTTTCGCGATGAACGGATGCTTCTTGAACTCCTGCAGCACGCGCTGTGGATCGAGACGCGGGTCGGAGTAGTCGAGTCCAGTCACAAATCCCAGCGAGATGACGTTATCTTTGCCACCATAAATCCACGCTCCGCCGTATTCTTTCGTCGTCAGCGGGTAGCCCATCGTGTAGATAACCTCACCAGCCGCCACGCGGCCCGGAGGCAGTTCCCAAAGCTCCTTGACGCCAACGCCGTAGGTCTGCGGATTCGAATCGCGAGCTAGATCGAATTTTGAAACAAGTTGCTTGGTCAGCGAACCGCGCGACCCTTCTGCCAAGACCACCACTTTGGCCTTGAGGTCGTAGCCCGGTTCAAAGTTCGACTTCTTCTGATTCTGTTTGTCGATGCCTTTGTCGTCCGTGCGCACACCAATAACCCTGTCGCCGTCGTATAGCAGCTCGCTTCCCGCGAACCCCGTAAACACGGTGATACCTGCGGCTTCGACCTTCTCTCCCATCCACTTAACAAAGCGATTGATGGAGATGACGTAGTTGCCATGATCCTGCAGTGGCGGAGGCGTGATGGGCAGTTTGAATTGGCCGGTTTGCGTGAGATAGTGCACGGCCTCTTTGCTGACTTCCGCTTCAATGGGGGCTTCGGTTTCAAATCCAGGCAACAATTCACGCATCGCACGTGGATCAAGCAGCGCACCTGATAGACAATGCTGGCCTACTTCACGAGCTTTTTCCAGAACGTAAATATTTTCTTTACTCAGAGGCGAGTCAGGGTGAATCGCGTTGTGCTCGTCAATGAGCTGAGAAAGGCGCAGGGCGCAGGCCATTCCCGCCGGACCGCCACCAACGATGACGACATCAGCCGGCATCTCCGGACGTTCGATGCCTTCAATTGGTTTGCGGAAGATCAGCATAGGCCTTTGAAACTCGAAACCTGAAACTCGAAACTAGCTCTTTGCCGTCTTTATTTCTTCAATCAACGGAGGAACAATATCGAACAAATTCCCGACCACTGCAATATCGGCAATTTCAAAAATCGGAGCTTCGGAGTCCTTGTTAATGGCGACAATCGCGCGTGCGCCTTTCATGCCAACAATGTGCTGAATCGCACCACTGATGCCAAGCGCGAGATAAAGCTTTGGCGACACAGTTTGCCCCGACGAGCCGATCTGCCGATCCATTGGCAACCATCCGTTGTCACAGATGGGGCGCGACGCGGCAATTTCTCCGCCGAGAGCCGTCGCAAGCTGCTGCGCCAGCTCGATATTTTTCTGCTCTTTGATTCCGCGACCAACGGAGACAATGATTTCAGCTTGCGTCAGATCGACGGCTTGTTTGGCTTCCTTGAACCACTCTTCCGGCTGGTTGCGAACCGCAGCCGCATCAATCGTTACGGGGAACGTCTCGATGGGCGCAGTAGCCGCGCCGTCTTCGGCCTTGTCTCCACGGAACGATCCGTTCTGGAATGTCGCCAGCCACGGGCCGTCCGATCCGAAGCTCACATCGGCGGAAAATTTGCCTTGAAACATTTGCCGCGTGAACACAAGCTTCTCGCCGCCTTTCTTGTAGCCCGTGCAGTCGCTGATGACGCAGCGTCCCAGTTGCGTGGCAAGCTTGGGGGCAAAGTCGCGTACCTGATACGTGTGCGGCATTAACACCAGCATCGGCTGCTTCGCCACAATCAGTTGCTTCAGCGCCGCTGCGAATGCGTCTGGGTTGTAGCGATCAAGACTCGGCGAATCTACGGCATAGACCTTGGCAAGTTTCTTGGCAGCGACTTCTCCAGCGACACCCGCGATCGCGTTTCCCGCCACGGCCGCTTCGACGCTCCAACCCATGTCTGCGGCGATAGCCTGTCCGGCCGCGATGGTTTCCCAGGAGACGCGATTGGGCTTGCCTTGCTGTTGCTCGACGATTACAAGAATGGATGGCATGGGGCTCCTGACTAAAGCACGCGCAGTTCGTTGCGCAGTTTGTCGACCAGCTTCTTTGCGATTTCAGCCGGCGGTCCGTCCAGGGTTTCTGTTTTCTTTGTCTTCTGCGGAACGTAGAGTTTTTCTATTTTCTGCAAGTTCGTAGTAAGCGCGGTTTGGACGTCCGCCAGCGCGACCTTGCGCATCGGCTTGTTCTTCGCCTGCTTGATGCCAATCAAAGTCGCATATCTCAGCTTGTTGATGCCGGACTGAATCGTCAAAACCGCAGGTAATGGCATGTTCACAAACTGGAAAAATCCGGCTTCGAGTTCGCGTTTGACGCGGATGCCGGAGTCGCTCTTTTCCAAATGCATGATGATCGTCGCGTGCGGCCAACCAAGAAGCTCGGCCAAAATCACACCCGTTTGCGCGAAGCCGTAGTCGTCCGACTGCAATCCGGTGAAGATCAAATCAAACTGCTCGTCCTTGATCGCTGCGGCCAAAGCCCGAGCCGTGTTCAGCGCGTCCAGACCCACGAATGCGTCGTCCTCAAGATGAATGGCGCGATCAGCACCCTTCGCCAGCGCTTCGCGCAAAACCTGCTGCGCGCGCGCGGGGCCAGATGTTATAACTACGACTTCCCCGCCGTGCTTTTCCTTCTGTCGCAGGGCTTCTTCCAACGCGAAGGCGTCCGGCTCGTTCACTTCATAGGACACATCTTCGCGAATCCACGTTCCAGATTCGTTCAACTTGAGTGGCGCATCTTTCTGCGGCACTTGCTTCATGCAGACCAGGATCTTCAAGAAAACACCTCGCAAGAGCGGCCATGGACTGCCACCGATCGGCAACCAAGGCTCCGACCGACGCGAAAGCCGCGTGGCCAAACTAGTCAGTATAAGGGATACGAACGATTCGCTTCTAGGGGCTATCGTTGCCAGACGCGACTACTCGGTGAAGACGACCGATTGCAGAGCTGTAATCTCGAAGCGTTTACGGCAACGCATATTCTTGCAGCCCAGTTGGTCGTCCCGGCGAACCATATAAGTCCGGGCCTTGGCGAAACGGGCGCGATCCCGCTCGTCGGCGCGCGCGGAAATCTGCTTCTTCTTGGTCCGCACCAACCAGGAAACCTCGTATTCCGCTTCCTGACGGCAATGTGGGCACATCAAGTTGTGCTTCTTACTTTCCGTGCGTTCGTCGAAAAAATCGCGCTCTTCCATAGTGATTCTCTAGTCGCTGAATTAATTATGCCATCCTTCCGCGCCCAGCGCTTGTGGCAAGATGGATGCAATGGCTAAGAAGAAGAAAAAGCGCTTCGATGTAACCAAGGCGGTAAAGGCCGCTTCGCGGGCAAATATTGGAACTGTTCCGGTCACCAGACGTGTTCCCGTCAAGAAGAAGGAACCCGGAGAGAAATACAAGCCCACGATTGAAAAGCTGCTCGAAGAATGATCTGCCGGGAATGACCTGCCGGGCGCGTTAGCTTTTTACCGTCTCCGCAACAAACCTCGCAAACTCCTTCACATCCTCTTCCGTAGTATCGAACGAGCACATCCACCGCACCACGCTCGCCTGCTCGTTCGGGACGTTGTCAGACCAGACGTAAAAGAAATAGCGTTCCTTAATCTTAGGAATCGCCGCCTTGGGAAGCTGCACGAACACGCCGTTCCCTTCCACCGGATACACAATCTTGGCCCCGGGAATGCGTCGAACTTCTTCAGCCAGCAGTTGCGCCATTCGATTAGAGTGTCGTGCGCTCCGCAGCCAAAGGTCAGCCGTCAAAATCGCTTCCAGCTGGGCGGAAATAAAGCGCATTTTCGAGGCCAGCTGCATGCCCTGCTTGCGCCAGTAAAGGAAGTCTTTGTGCAATTCCCGGTTCGATTCGCGCCGAAAAAATACAACCGCTTCGGCGCCCATCAGCCCATTCTTCGTGCCGCCGAAAGAAAGCACATCCACGCCAAGATCGCCCGTCGCTTGCCGCAGCGTCAAACCCCGGCTGGCGGCAGCGTTGGCAATGCGCGCGCCATCCACATGCAGAAACATCTCACGAGCATGGGCAAACTCCGCCAAGGCTCGGATTTCATCCGGTTTATAGACGGTCCCCACCTCCGTCGCCTGCGTGATGGAAATCACGCGTGGCTGCACGTGGTGTTGATCCCCAATGCCATGGTAGTGTTCGGCAACAGCTTCCACCGTGAGTTTGCCGAGCGGCGCGACGATGGGAATGAGCTTGCAGCCCGTGAATTTTTCTGGTGCGCCGCACTCGTCCACATAAATGTGAGCCCCTTCGGCGCAGAGTACCGCCTGAAACGAACGAGTCAGCGCCTGCAAACTTAGAACATTTGCCGCCGTCCCATTAAAGACAAAAAACACGTCCACATCGCCGAAGTGCTCGCGAAATTTCGCCCGCGCGCGCTCCGTGTAGACATCGTCGCCATAGCCGACGGTATGACCCGTGTTCACGGCAGCCAGCGCCTGTAACACTTCTGGATGTACGCCCGCGTTGTTGTCGCTGGCAAAGCTACGGAGAGGTTTCATGGGATCGATTTCGCTCAGGAAAACTTCGACTGCACATCCGGAACCATCAGATAGCCGATCATCGCCGCGTCAACAATCGGCCTGATCAGATTCAAAGGATGCGGATGAAAGAAAGCTCGAAACGAGAACAGAAGACCAAGCGTAGCAAGAACCAGTGCAAGAGTGCGTCCCCAGCTCTTCATCATCCACACACCAACACCCGCCACTGCCGCGAGCAGCCCTAGAATCAGAAAAGCCGTGCCGAGAAAGGCACCGAGCTTCAGCAGAAAACTTGGGATGGCAGTGCCATCGGTAGCCAGTGAAGCGAGTTTTCCAGCCACCCCGCCCACGACTAACAATCCCAGCGCTTTGAGAAGCTCAATCAAAGCTCGAAACCACAGCCACGCTGCGATCAACGTACACCCGACTGGCCGCATAACAAACACCTCCCCTATTGAAGCCTCTGAAGATAAACGTTACCGGCAGTTCGGTCAATGTCGGAGCGGCGCGAAGACCGCGGACGCCGCTCCTTCCGCCACTCCATGAGTCTTGCTAGAATTCGTGGGTCAGGAGCACTCGTTTCCCCATGTCGGTTACAGATGATCTGCTTGGCTGTTTCGAAGTGCATTCGCCGGAGGGAATCCGCAAGGCCCTCGCAGCGGGTGCCAGTCCGGTCGAGCCAATTTCCGGCAAAAACCCCATCGAATGCCTGATTGAGATGTATTTTCGTTCACCGCGATTCGCCGACTGCCTCCGAGTCATGCTGGATGCCGGTGCGACCCTCGACAACCCTTTATTGCGAGCTATCCTTCTTGACGACGATGCAACCATTCGCCAGCTGTTGAAGGCCTCGCCGGATTCGCTACTGAACAAGTTCTATATGGAATGCACTTATACAAGCCTGAAAGGCGTTTCGGCGCTCCACATCTGCGCAGAGTACAACTCTGTGCATTGCGCTCGCGTGCTTCTCGAAGCTGGTTTGGACGTCAATGTTCGTGCCGACGTGGACGCAGACGGAATCGGTGGCCAAACTCCTATATTCCACTCCGTAAATAGCAATCAAAATCATTGCCGTCCAATCATGGAACTCTTGATCGAAGCAGGAGCAAGCTTGGATGTCCGACTGAAGGGGCTGGTTTGGGGCGGCGGATTTGAGTGGGAAACCTGTCTCTTCGACGTAACCCCGATTTCCTACGCGCAATGCGGCCTCTACTTTCAATTCCACCGGCCCGAGCGACAGGTTTACAGCAACATCGATTACCTGTATCGCAAGCGTTATGGCAGTCCGCCAAAGATCTCAAACGTCCCAAACAAGTATTTGCAGGATGACAAGGTCTATCCGCCCAGGACTTGATCAAAATGCCCGGGATAGCGTTTGCCCCGCCACACCGCAAACGAGTACGATGGTCAGTTGCGGAACCGCACACGGAGGCTCTCCTTGAACTTCAAGCGTTCGATCACAATCGCAATCATGGCATTTAGCCTGAGCAGCATGATGCAAGCACAATACAAAGTTCTACGGCACATCCCCCTTGGCGGTGATGGCGGCTGGGACTATTTGACGTTTGACACCGTAGGACACCGGATCTTCATCACCCGCGGTACGCATGTGATGGTTGTCGACGCGGAGTCCGGCAAGGTGGTTGGCGACGTGGCCAACACGCCCGGTGTTCACGGCGTCGCCCTGGTCCAGGATTTGGGCCGCGGCTTTGCCAGCAATGGCCGCGAAAACACGGTCACCGAATTCGACCTTAAGGACTTGCACGAAGTCGCGCGCATCAAGGTCGGCGAGCGTCCCGATGCGATCGTCTACGATCCGTTCTCCAAGCGCGTCTTCACCTTCAATGCAGGCTCGCAGGACACGACCGCGGTTGATGCAGCAACGGGAAAAGTTGCTGGGCAGGTCCCGCTGGGCGGCAAGCCCGAATTCTCCGCCTCTGATGGCAAGGGTCGCATGTACGTCAACATTGAAGACAAGAGCGAGATTGTAGAATTCGACCCCGTAGCTCTCAAGGAAACACATCGCTGGAAGCTCGCGGATTGCGAAGAGCCTTCCGGACTCGCGATGGATACTGAAAATCGTCGCTTGTTCGCAGGCTGCGGCAACAAGAAGATGGCCATCGTGAATGCCGATACCGGGAAGATGGTAACCATGTTGCCCATCGGCGACGGCGTGGACGCCAACGCTTTCGATCCGGGAACAAAGCTCGCGTTCAGTTCCAATGGCGAAGGCAATCTCACCGTAGTAAAAACGGAATCCGGAGATAAGTTCTCGGTTCGAGAAACCGCTCCTACCGCTAAGAGCGCGAGAACCATGGCGCTCGATACGGCTTCGCACAAGGTCTACGTCGTGGCGGCAAAGTTCGGCCCAGCCCCCGCTCCAACCGCCGACAACGCGCATCCGCGCCCTGCCGTTCTGCCGGGATCGTTCGAGCTGATTGAACTCGGCCAGTAGGAATCTGTCAGTAAGAACCTGAGGATGCCTTGCTCAGTAGCACGCCTCGCTCAGTTCAATTTGTCATCCCGACCGGAGCAGAATCGCCGGTTTTCCGGCGATTCTGCGAAGTGGAGGGACCTGCTTTTCGATTGAAGAAAGACTTAATCAAGGTTCCCAAAAATAGAAATTACAGGGGCGGCACGCGCCGCCCCTTTCTTCTTCCCGCTTACCTGCGTAACTAGCCACCTCTCCTTAACGCTGTCATCATCAGGAAAATCTCTATTTCCGAGGGTTTTCCATGCGTCGAGTTCCGGCTGTTCTCATTCTGGTGTGCGCCACTCTATCCGCAGCGGAAGCCCAACGCGCCCCGCAAAATGCGCGCCAGGCTCTGCTCGACATGTTCTTTGGCAAACCCGGCAGCATGGAGAGGCATTTGCCCGAAGCCACGCGCGCCGCGCTCCGCGAGGCCAGCGCCGGCGGCCCCTCGCTGCTCCAGCAATTTTCCATGCTCAGCAGCCAGATGAATACTCCGCAAACCCACATTCAGTCGTTTGAAACAGGATCGACCCTGTTGGTCGTCGAGGATACCCGTGCCCTCACCAAGTTCGAGGCCATCGTCGAAAAGGACGACTTGCGAGGCGATGAAGATGAAATCGGCCTGACGTTTCGCATGTACAAAAACGGTCAGCAGGAGAATTCACCGATTCTTCCGCTTCTGACTTTCTTGATGAAGCAGGAAAAGAACGTTTGGCGACTGAACGAAATTTCGGTGACCGTACGAGTTCCGCTGGCTGATCCTGAGCTGCTGAAAACGCTCGTAGCCGGCGCAAAGGCACGTGCTGCGCTAGCCGGGGCCGGGACCGGGGTTGCAGTAACCATGCCTTCGAATTCAGGTTCTTCGAATGCAGGCTCTGAAGCCTGGTCTGCCAACCCGACTCTCGCCCCCAATCCCATGAACGAAGCTTCCGCGATTGCCTCAATGCGTAGCATTCTGACGGCGGAGGTAGTGTATGCAACCACCTACCCGCGTACTGGCTTCACCTGTTCCTTGTCGGATCTCGATGGCTTCGGCCAAGGCACACCCAACGAACATCAGGCCATGCTGATCGAAAGCCGTCTCGCCAGCGGCAAGAAGCACGGCTATGTCTTCACCCTTACCTCGTGCGGATCGTCGCCCAACCCACACTTCACTCTAACCGCTGTCCCCGCCGCGCAAACTTCGGGGCGTGCATTCTGCGCCAATGAGTCAGCAGCCATTCGCTCCTCCGCAGATGGACAAGCCGCCACCTGTCTAACCCGCGGGACACCGATCCAATAGAAGACCTCCGCGCTCCTTGGTGCTGTCCTAATCTTGCGTTGGAGAAGAACAGCAAAAAAGATACGGGACGGGCGGCCTCATCTTCGTCATATTTCCACCAGCTTTGTGGAGCGATCCAACTTGTCGATTCGGATGGCGCTTCGCCCCTTTACCCGCCTGTCGAATGCCTTCTCTAAGAAACTGGACAATGAAATTGGCCCTGTACTTCGCTTACTACAATTTCTGCCGCGTTCACTCGACTTTGCGTGTTTCCCCCGCGATGGAAGCTGGCACTACCGACCACATATGGACATTGCGGGAATTGCTGCAATCGGCCTAGCGGAGTAGTATTCCACTGACAAGAAAACCCTCTTGCAGGCGGGTTACTTGCGTTTCCGATTTGTTGCGTCGGGTAACGCTTCGAATAGCGTGGCACTGGAGTGTGCCCGATGCAAGCGATTGCCGACTTCTCCACTGAAGACACAATGCCACTCAACAATACAGACAAGGCTTGGATCACGCTAGAAATTCAGAATGCGCTACAGGACGCGCTACAGCGCAAAGGCTGGGGAAAGCTAACGGGCTTCATCAAGGATTGGAGCGGGACTAGTGCCGCCGTTGGCATTCTCATTTTTCTTGCAACTCAGTGGGGAGGCTATATTGATTTTCGTGCTCAGACCACTTCAAAACTCGGCAACATCGAAGAAAAACTAGCAAAAATTGAGAGAGACTCTGCCGGGTTAAGTGAGAATTTTGGCAATTTGATTAAACAGAATATCAGCGATAAAGCGGGCCTTCCGCAGAATGAATTCGACAAAAAGCTAGCTTTCATCGCGGGCGACCTGCACAGCGCGGCCCGCCAAGGAGTCTCACTCGATCTCGTTGCGGTAAAGACGATCAGCAAGAAACTTGAAAAGTCACCGAGAGAAACTCCCGGTTATTGGCCGACATCTGGAGCGCTTGTAAGTGTGCAGTCGCAGATCGGAAAGAGTATGGATGAAATAAGCCGCGCCCTTAGCCTTCCAGACTGCCCTAGACCTCAAGGTGGGCCGCATTTTGAAGGGTTGCAGCAGGTGGCAAGTAATTGTGCAATCGCCCTGGATGGCTGGCACTATACCAATTCAGTTTTTACAGATGTGGTCGTGCGGTACCGAGGCGGTGGTTTGGTCTTACAAAATACTCGCTTTATCAATTGCATATTCATTATCGAGCTTCCAGCCAATCCGGAGCCGCCGGGCAAGGTCCTAACTACACAGCTTTTGGCTCAATCCAGCTACGCAAACATTTTAGTTTCTTCAACGCAAGTTTAGGGCATTACCCGCTCCCTATCTCCGCTCACAATTGAACCCTTATCGTGTATCGTGATCATTCGTCACGATCCAACACGGGGGCGGGGATTTCAATGCAGCCAACTTTAGGGCGTCGATCGCTTTTCCAATTGTGCGTAGTCGTGGTGCTGCTCATCTCTGTTTTCCCGGCCATTTCCAGCGCGCAACAACCTGACGCGACACAACTCCCCGGGCTCCAGTGGCGCCTGATTGGCCCATTTCGAGCGGGCAGAGTCACGGCCGTCGCGGGCGATCCAAACGATGCCAATACCTACTACATCGGCACGCCGGGTGGCGGGGCCTCGAAGACCTCGGATGCCGGACAGGTCTGGCAGCCGATTTTCGACAAGGAGAGAGTTTCTTCCGTTGGAGCCTTGGCTGTCGCACCCTCCGATTCGCAGGTGGTGTACATCGGAACCGGCGAGCAAACCAGAGGCCACGGTCTCTACAGATCGTCCGATGGCGGAGCGACCTGGAAGAACATCGGACTGGAAGACTTGCTATTCATTCAAGCCATCGTCGTCGACCCGCATGATCCCAATGTCGTAATCGTGGCCGGCAATTCTATAGGGTTCGGAATTCTGTGGCGTCCTCTTCCAAGCTGGGCCGGGACGGCCAATCGCGGCATCTTCAAGACGACGAACGGAGGCAAGAGTTGGCAAAAGGTCTTCGCTGGTCAGGACAGCTTAGGCATCGTGGATATGTGCTCGGACATGAGCGCCCCCCGCACCCTCTTCGCTGTGGTCTATCGCTCCGCTTCCGGCGCGGGCGAGTCGAAGGTCGAAGCCACTTCCGAGATCATCAAGTCCACCGACGAGGGCTCCACCTGGGCGCCTCTCCAAAGCAAGGGTCTGCCTGAGAAAGCACGCAAGCGTATGGGCATCGCAGTCGCGGCAGGAACCGGAGGACACCGGCTGTACGCAATCATGGACCAGGGCTTCTTCCGTTCCGACGACGGTGGAGCGAGCTGGCGCCAATCCACTCAAGACCCGCGCGTGGTGGGCAGCGAATACTTCAGCCGGATCTTCACCGATCCAAATCACCCGGACGTGCTGTATGTGTCCCAAACCTCAATGTACCGTTCGGTGGACGGCGGCAAAACGTTCGATGCGTTCGCGGGAGCCCCGAGCGGCGATGATTTCCATCTCGCCTGGATCGATCCGCGCAATTCCGAGCGCATGATTTTTGGCGTGGATCAGGGCGCCATCATCAGCGTCAACGGCGGAAAAACCTGGAGTTCCTGGTACAACCAGCCAACCGGGCAGTTCTACCACGTCTCCACCGACACAGCAGTCCCGTACCGCGTCTATGCAGCGCAACAGGATAGCGGAACCGTCGGCATCGCGAGCCGCGGCGACTACGGCGAGATTTTAGCCCAGGATTGGTATTCAACGGGCGGATTTGAATATGCCTTTATCACGCCCGATCCTGCGAATCCAAACCTGGTCTATGCGGGCGGATGGTTTGGCTCCGTCATTCGATTGGATAAGACCACCGGACAGGTCGCAACTGTCTTTGAACGCGGCAAGAAATATCGCGCTCCGCAAATGGCTCCCCTGGTTTTTTCACCCCAGAATCCATCGACGCTCTATCTTGGAACGCAGTTTGTGATGAAGACAACCGATGCGGGATCAAGCTGGCAGGAGATCAGTCCGGACCTCACTGGATATGTGGACAAAGACGAGCCCGAAGGGAAAGCAGATCCCGACCGCCCGCCGCCTCCCGCGATCACGTCGCTTGCCCCCTCTCCGCTGCAGGACGGGGAAATCTGGGCGGGCACCAGCGATCGGCTCGTGTATCTCACTCGTGATTCGGCTGCAACCTGGGAGAATGTATCGCCGCCGGGATTGAGCGAACCCACGCAGATCCTCTACGTGGAAGCCTCGCATCACGATGCCGCGACCGCCTTCGTGACAGTGGGAGGCACCCGCGAATCGACCCCAGCCTATGTAGCGCGCACGCACGACTATGGGCACACCTGGGAAAAAATCGTCAACGGATTCCCGGCTGGTGAAATGGTTCGCGTTGTGCGCGAAGATCCCAAGCGCAAAGGCCTGCTCTATGCCGGCACCGACTCCGGCGTTTTCATTTCGTGGGACGAAGGCGACCATTGGCAGTCACTTTCACTCAACCTCCCGGCTACTCCCGTTACCGATTTGACGGTTCATGGGAACGACTTGGCCATCTCCACTTTTGGACGCGGCCTTTGGATCCTGGATGACGTGAGTTCTCTGCGCGAGATGAAATCGGTATCCACATCCGTATCCCCATCCGTATCCACATCCGATGTCCAGCTATTCACGCCTGCGACCGGCATGCTCGTCCGCTGGGACAACTTCCAGGACACTCCTTATCCAGTCGAGACCCCTGCCGGCCAGAATCCACCCGATGGCGCGATTATCGATTACCTCCTCAAGTCCACGACGAACGATGAACTGACGCTGACCATCTATAACGAGACGGGAAAAGCAATCGCCAGCTTTTCCAGCAAAGCCAGTTCAGACAGCGTTCCGGCGGCCAACGTTCCGAGCTATTGGTTCGCTCCATCCACCACATTGTCCAAGTTGCCGGGTGTGAACCGTTTCGTTTGGGAACTGAGGTATCCGCCACCAGCTTCGCTGCCCTACAGCTATTACGGCGAGTTGCTGGACTACACCGAATACACCTTGGCCGACCATGCCATTCCCGGCCAGACTCCGCGCTTGATGCTGCGGGGACCTCGGATTGTGCCCGGGAAATACACCGTCGAGTTGAGTTCCGGTGGCAATGCCCAGCAAGCTTTACGCCAACCTCTCAACGTAGAAATTGATCCTCGCGTTCACGCTTCCAGGGAAGACTTGATCCAACAACGCGATCTAGCCCTCGAGATCGTACGCGGTATGAAAGCAAGCTATGACTCCTACGGGCAAGTCGCGACGTTGCACAAGGCGCTGACTGAGCGCAGGAAAACTCTGCAAGACAATGAAACCGAGGCCAGGAAAGCACTCGACCAGCTCGAGACCAGGATCATTGCTCTGGAAAAAGGAACAAAAACTGCGCCTGGTTTTGGCCCGATCAATCGTGACTTGGGACGCTTGCTGTTCAGCGTTGAGAACGCCGACATGCGCCCGGCCCAGACTCTCCAAGCAGCGGTCCAGCAACTTTGCGATACGCTCGGCAAGAATCAAACAGATTGGCAGCAGCTCAACGAGCGGGACATCCCTCCGCTCAATGCCACCAGCAAGCCGCCCCTGCCGCGCCTAGGTTCGGTAGTGGCCAACGGCTGCAAGGAATGAGATCGCCGCGAATCAGAGCGAAGAAAATCGCAGAATGTTCCACGTGGAACATTCTGAAACAAAGCCAAGCGTATCAACGACTTAGCAAAATTTTAGGAATAGACCAGAGGCTGGGTGCGCGTCGGGTCGGGTCATTTTTCCCAAAATGGGAATGCCGAAGTGAGGGTATTTCGGCACTGGCAGGGCGAACACGCCACACGCAACGCCAGCAGAAAGATCAGAAAACGTCCCGTCCGTCCTCGGATTTCTCCCGCCCCCGCTTGTCAGGTCTCACGAGGGCCTATGATCGGGCGGTCCACCCCAAATAGATCATCCTCTTCGCTCAATTCTACTATCGCGAAATGATCGTTAATATATTGCTGATCCACGGTTTGTCCGTAATCTCCTTTGTCATCGACCAGCCAAACGCAATCTAGACCATCGTTCTTCCGGTAGTAGCCGATGCGAAAAATTCTCCCCCTCTGGGATCTCCATTTGGGGGTGTCAGAATTTACCTTCACGACGGATAGGGGTGGAATGATCTTTAGCCGCATATCGATAACCATTCTTTCCGGTCTCTTGAAAATCTAAACGTATTATATTGGAACAAAGTCCGGCACGAACGGTATGGGTTCAGGCATCGGTGTTGGCATCGGTTCAGGCACCGGTTCAGGCTTTGGCGGGCGGGTGGCAGGCCCTTTCACGGATTTTGACTTTTCTTCCCAAAACGGAATCTAGGGTGCCCCGTCCTTGCGTTTTTTGCAAGGGCGGGAGTGATACTGCCGATACCATAGGCTTACCATATCGCCCCGCTTGCAGCGTTTCTACGGCGCTCATCACCTGCACTTTATCACGTGTTCTTGCTACCGACGAAAACCCTTGCTTCGTGAACCCAGGAAACGCGACCGGTTTCTGGAAATTCTGGAACAGGTTCGCCAACGGTATCGGTTTGTGGTTGTCGGATACGTGGTCATGCCAGAACATATTCATCTGTTGATCAGCGAACCCGAGGTGGGAACGCCTTCGACCGGAATGCAGGTGGTGAAACATCGCTCGGCACGGGCTTTGCTGCCGAAGGGCAAGGTGGACGCTCGGCAGGCGAACTTGTTTGGGAAGACTCCGGCACGGACGCCGTTCTGGCAGGCTCGGTTTTACGACTTCAACGTTCGGACGGACAAGAAGAAAGTAGAGAAGCTGCGGTACATGCATCAGAACCCGGTGAAGCGTGGGTTGATTCCTTCGGCGGAGGAGTGGCTGTGGAGTAGCTATCGGTTCTATGCGCTCGACGAGGCGGGGCCGGTTCGGGTGAATGAAGGGTGGGGTGAGATTTCTTTTCGGGTGGCTTAAGGGCGGTTGTCCCACGCTGTAATTACTCCCGCCCTTGCAAAGAACGCAAGAACGGGGCACCCGATATTCTTTTTGAGGAATGAAGATCAAGAACGATTAGAGGGTCGGCCACCCGCCCACTGATTCCCTATTTAGTGAGGAGCTTTTCAATATCTTCTCTACCATTTTGGACCGCTAGACCAACCGCAGTCTGTCCGAATTCGTTCGCAAGATTCGGGGATGCACCCCGCTCGAGGAGGTACTTTATGACATCGACGTGGCCTTGCGCCACCGCTTCATGCAACGGATTGGAACCGAGGTCCCCACTAGCATTCACATCGGCTCCACCCTCAACCAATGCAATCACGTCCGCAATATTGCCGCGATAGCACGCCAAGTGTAGCGGTCTATTCCCAAAAGTACCCACTTGGTTGACATCAGTGAGCAGTTCGCAAAACTCGGGCAACGACTCATCGTTGTAACGACTCAACACGTCAGCAGCTGTAGGCCGTTCAGAGTTATTTTTTGCAGGCACAGTTTTTCGCTATCCAGTCTTTTAAGTTCGCAATACTTCTGTCCAACGCGTCAATATCATCCGCGTGCCGTCCAGGCATCCACCTGTCGTCCCACGCCTGACGCATATTTCTGCAGTCCGTGTTTCGCTGCAGCTTCCAACGTGCTAAATCGCATGGGTTGAGCCCTGGTGGCGGCGGCTGATTACAGCGATTCTTGTAATTATCATAGTCTCTTCTCTTAAGCCACTCATTTTCTCCGTCGTTCAGCGGTTGTGCTGTGGCGGGTGGCAGGCCCTTTCACGGATTTTGACTTTTCTTCCCAAAACGGAATCTAGGGTGCCCCGTCCTTGCGTTTTTTGCAAGGGCGGGAGTGATACCGCCGAAACGGTAGGCTTACCCTAGCTCATTGAAAACAATTGGCGGAAGCGTGTGCGAGTCGAACACACCGGCGATATCAGAGATACCGCCCACCGGTTTTGAAGACCGGGATAGACACCCGCCTATTGACGCTTCCTTGTCGCTGTTCTCAACATGTTACCTTGGGCGGAGTCATTTCGACTTGATTCGCACGAGCACGACGCCGTGTCTTGGGACGTAGGTGACAAAAGTGTTGGCGAAAACGCCGAGATCCTTCTTCAGCCACAAATCGCGGACGCTGGCTTCTCCGCGCAATCCGATCTGGGAGAAATCCACGGACATCTGCTCCGTCGAACGTTGGCGGTTGAACAAACCCACGACCTTGCTGCCATCGGACATGGGCTTCATCCAGACTTCGAAGGGGCCTTCCTGCGCGATGCGGAATCCCTGCTTGCCGAGCGGGTCCTGGTCTACCGCAAGCACTTCCCGGTTGGTCAGCATCTCGACCGTGTAGGGAGTCATTTTCGTCAGATCATTACCCGCAATCAGCGGAGCCGCGAGGATTGCCCAAAGGCTCATGTGGGTTCGGTATTCATCGTCATTCATTCCGCCATTCCCGACTTCGAGCATGTCGGGATCGTTCCAGTGGCCGGGTCCGGCAAACTTTTCCAATCCATTTTGATTGAAGCCGATCTCCGCCATCACACGGTATTCATCGGTGATGTCTCCCGTGGTACGCCAGAGATTGCCGCCGACCGATGGCCCCCAGGCCCACACCTTGTTCCATCCATACTCACACAGACTTAGAACGATGGGACGGCCCGTCTTTTTCAGCGCATCGTGCATCTTCGAATAAGCTGCTGTCATTTCATCAAGGGTTCCACTGGATTGGCACCAGTCATACTTCAGATAGTCGATTCCCCACTTGGCGAAAGTCTGCGCATCCTGCTCGTAGTGACCGGCGGTGCCTTCGAATCCGGCACACGTCTTCTCCGCTGGAGAGGAGTAGATCCCCAGCTTCAGCCCCTTGCTGTGAACATAGTCGGCCAGGGCTTTCATGTCGGGAAATTTTTCGTTGGACTGAATGAATCCGTTGGCGTCGCGTTTGCCTTCCCACGTGTCATCGATGTTGATGTAGGTGTAGCCTGCATCTTTTAGTCCACTCGCGACCATGGCGTCGGCTTGTGCGCGTACTGTCTTGTCATCAATGCGCTCCGCGAAGTGATTCCAGCTGTTCCATCCCATGGGAGGAGTCAGTGCGAGATTGTCCTGGGCCGAGGACGGGAGAGTCGATGCAAAGGTGAGAAAACAGAGAGCTGCAGTCAGCGAAGCTAGTTTGCTCTTGGACACGTTGTGTTCTCCACTTATGTTCTAATCTAGGAATGTGCTAGTTTTGCGAGATTGGGTCCTTGGTGAGCGTTCCGTCCACCATGCGCCAGATTCCTAACGGATTCGCGTCTTGGATCTCCGGCGGCAGCGCGCCCTGCGGAAACCCCTGAAAGCAGACGGGACGTGCAAACCGGAAAATTGCCTGACTCCCCACCGACGTCGAGCGTCCGTCGGATGTCGCGGGGTAAGGGCCGCCGTGCACCATGGCGTGCGAAACCTCCACGCCCGTGGGAAAACCATTGAAGATGAGCCGGCCAACTTTAGCTTCCAGAATCGCGACTAGATCCGCGAACTCGCGCAGGTCGTCTTCTGTGCCATGGATGGTTGCCGTTAGGTGGCCCTCCAGGTTGCGCGCGACCTCGAGGACTTCCGCACGATTTGCGTGCTCAATCAAGAGTGTTGTGGGGCCGAAGATTTCGTCCGCCAGTTCTGGGTCCTGCAGAAATGACGCTGCGTCTGTGGTCCATAGGGCAGCCTCCGCGGTGAAGCCCCCCGACACGCTGCCTAAAGGCTTCTCTGCAACAGCTTTGACGTTCCCCGTTGCCTTCCGTTTTGTGACCGCTGCGCCATAGCTGGAGCTTATTCCAGCCGTCAGCAGATTGAACTGTGACGATTCCGAAACAAGCTGGGCCAATTTCTCCGCGAACGCGGTCGCCTCCGCGCCCTGCGGCAAGAAGACGAGGCCCGGTTTGGTGCAGAACTGGCCGGCTCCCAAGGTGAAAGACGTGTGCAACCCCGTGGCGATGCTCTCTCCGCGTTCGCGTAGCGCGCCCGGCAGGATAAAAACAGGGTTCGTACTGCTCATCTCCGCGAAGAATGGAATGGGCTCGGGGCGCGACGCGGCAATATTCATCAATGCTCTTCCCGCGCTGCGCGATCCGGTGAAACCCGCCGCCTTCACCAGCGGATGCTTTACCAAAGCGATTCCAACTTGAATCCCGCTATCGAACAAGAGCGAAAAAACACCTTCCGGCAAACCACATTGGCGGACGCTCTCTTGGATGGCGTGGCCCACGAGTTCACTGGTCCCCGGGTGGGCCGGATGAGCCTTCACGATGACCGGATTCCCCGCTGCCAACGCCGAAGCCGTATCTCCACCCGCGACTGAGAATGCCAACGGAAAATTGCTGGCCCCGAATACAACCACGGGGCCCAAGGGGCGGAGCATGGAGCGGATGTCGGGCTTGGGCGCGGGTTTCCGGTTCGGATCGGCGCGATCGATGCGAGCGCCTACCCATGAACCTTCCTCAACGACCTGCGCGAACAAGTTGAGCTGACCGCACGTGCGCGCAACCTCCCCTTGCAAACGGGCCTTGGGAAGAGCGGTCTCCAGGCCGGCGCGGTCGACTAATTCTTCCGTAATAGCTTCAATGCTGGCGGCGATCTTGCGCAAGAACGCAGCCTTCTCACGGCCGGACTTTCTACTGTAAGCGGGAAACGCCTCGTGCGCTAAGTTTGCGACTCGATCCACTTCTTGCGGTGTTGCAGAAAAGAACTGGGGCTCCAGAAACTCGCCACTCGTCGGATTCTGCGCACGGAAAGGTGTGCCCGTGGTTGCACCGGTGCTAGATCCAACAATCGATCGACCCGCAAGATTCATGAAACGCCCTTTTCTCCGCTCGTCATTATTTGGCCTTCAGTTCCACCCAGGTTGTCGTTCCCTGGAGCGGCACCACATAAGCGCCCCGTTCCATCGCCAAGGATTTGACGGGAGCATACGATCCAACACCCGCGACTTTGCCCGGTTGCTCTACGCGCAGGCGAGCCGCAGGCGTGAACTGGGTAGCGGCTGCAAACCCAACTCGCACCGTACCAGTCTTGGCTTTTTCTGCCCTTCGTCGAGCGGCGCAGAAGTCCTTCCTCCCATCCATGATGGCCCCGTCAGTCCGCGTGGGGTGCCATTTGCGCCTCCTCTTTGCGCGGCCGGCTGCTCAGAACTTCCTGGATCATTCTCTTCGTTTCGTCCAGTTCTTTACCGATCAACTCCAGGCGAGGTGGACGCACACGCGGGTTTCCCTTCCCAACTTCCGCTTGCACGAGTTTGATCAGTTGCACGAACTTTGGCACCGTATCCAACCGGAGAAGTGGCAGAAACCAGCGATACAGCTCAAATGCCTTCTCCCGTTCGCCATTCATTGCCAGCTCGAAAAGCTCAACCGATTCGAGAGGCAGCGCGTTGGCCAAACCGGCAATCCAGCCTGTCGCACCGACTCCAATACCTTCGACAATCGCATCATCCACGCCGACGCATACCTCAATGCGGGCACCCAGGAGCGCTCGAATGGAGCTGACTCTCCGCACATCGGCGCTGGACTCCTTCACCGCTTCCAGGTTCTCGCGCTCCTGGGCGAGCTCCTGAATCTGCTCGGAAAGAAAGTCTGTGCCGTAAGCAATCGGATTGTTGTAAAGCATGCAGGGCAGAGTCGTTGCCCCGATGACCGCCCCCACGTGGGCTTTCATTTCCCGCCAATCGCCTAAGTAGAGATAGGGAGGCAAAACCATCAATGCCGTGCAGCCCTGGTCAATGGCGGCTTTGGCCAGCGATACGGCCTCGTTTGTGGAGAGTGCGGAGATGGATGCAATAACCGGCGCACGTCCTTGGGCCGCTTCCACACAGGTTCGCAAAACCTGCAGTTTCTCGTTGAAGGACAGCGTAGCACCCTCGCCCAGCGAACCCAGAGGAACGATTCCACGGCAGCCGCTATCCAACAACCAGCGGCAATGATCCGCGAGAAAATCGTGATCCACCTGAAGGTTCTTATCAAAACATGTCGTTATCGCTGGCATCACGCCGTTCCAGTTCATTCCTGTTCTCCTGTCACTATCATTTGCACGGGTTCTGTGTTGCTCGCCGCTGCCGCAAGATTTCCAAAACGAGTGGGAAAAAGGGGTGGCCGCACCGAATCCAGACGCCAATCAAAAAGGAACTGCGTCGCGGGTCCGCAAACTCGGCCCTGGCAAGGACCCATTCCGCATCGCGTCTGCAGCTTCGCGGCGCGCCAGCTGTTGTGTCGTTGGAGACGGTCGAATGTCACATCCTCACATCGGCACACAATCGTTTTGGGCCCAGCCAGACTCTTAAGTTCCGCCCGCAGGCTAAACGTGCGGTTGAGTACCGCTGCAAATTTCCTCAGCCTGGTGCGCACGGAGAAGAGCTCGTTCGCGCACTGAATACGTCCGATGGACGCGAAGCCCGCAACCTGACCTTCCACCAAAGACAACTCCACGCCTCCAATGCCTGTCGGTTCGCCGGCGCAATAAACACCCGAAATGGAAGTCTGCTGCAGGTCGTCTACTTGCACGCAGTCGTTCTGTATTTGGCAACCCAAAAGGGTGGCCAGTTCTGTATTTGGCAACATATGGAACCCGCACGCAAGATAGTCGCAGGAAATGTTTTCGATTTTGGAAGCCTGCCTGATGTTTACCGCTTGGAGCACGCCCTCGCCTTCGGCGCTAACAGGCCAACTACTACTAAGAAACGGAATCCCCGAAAGTGCCTTCCGTAAATCGAACCCCTGCTTCATCTTGTTCGAATGGCCTAAGAGCGCCGCCCCAAAACGCGCCAAGGAAGTCCAGGAGGCTTGCTCGCAAATCCTCACAATCTCAGCCCCGTGCTGTCGCAGATACGCGGCCACGGCAATTAGCAGCGGCCCGCTCCCGGCCACCACGATTCGCTTGCCAGAAATCGGCAGTCCGCACTTCACCAGTGCCTGCAAACCGCCGGCGCCTAAGACGTTGGGTAGCGTCCACCCGGGAAAAGGCAGGAAGCCTTCACGCGCTCCCGTGGCCAGCACCAGGTTTCCATAGCGCAATTCGCAAAGACCCTTCGGCCCCTCCGCGTGCAGAACACCCGGCTCTGGCTGGTGGAACACTCTTGTGCCGGCCACCACCTCAACCCCAGCCGCGAGCACCCTCTCGGCCCACTTGCTGGCTTCCGAAGCTTTACTGGCGGTTTCCCGGCGCCATATTTGGCCACCGAGGTTGGGATTGTCATCCACGATTCCGACGCGACATCCGGATTCTGCCGCGCACGTGGCAGCTGCCATACCCGCGGGTCCACCGCCGATAACCAGGACATCGAATTGTTTGTTCACCACGCTATTCATCGGTGCGAATTTCCATACCAGCACTGCACAGCACCTGGCAGCTCCGGCAATGTTGTGTTCCATTAATCACTGCGCGACACTCAAAACAGATTCCCATCCCGCAGAGCGGGCCGCGCAGCTCTCCGGATGCAGACACTCGGCAAGCCGCACCTGCCAGTACCATCGCCACAGCGACTGTTGCGGCGGAAGCGACGACAACCGGCCTTCCGTTCACGCTCACCGTGATGGACTCAGGCATGGGCGTGCTCCAAGGGGCTCAATCCGTGAGCAACCCGAGACGGCAGGTAGGGTTCGATCGGAATCGCCGAGGCGCTTCCCATAACTTGATCGATCAATAGTCGGGCAGTCGCCAACGAGGTAGCGATTCCAAGACCTTCATGCCCAGTAGCTAGGTACACCGTCGGATCCGATGGCCATGGACCAATCAGAGGAAGCTTGTCGGCAGTAGTCGCGCGGAAGCCCGTCCACACGCGGATCGCCGAGGTTTGGGCCAGACCCGGCATATACTCTTGGGCGCGTTGCATCATGCGCAGAAGGATGGCGTTGTCCACTTCCTTATGCTGCGCGTCGTATTGCCGTGAAGAGCCGATTAGTATCTGCCCTGTTTTTCGAGGTTGCACGTTGAAGGCCACGGAATCTCCCGTCGCCGAACGAGCGCTCTTCAGGTAACCCAGTTCGACCAGTTGATGCCGAACGAATCCGGGATAGCGATCGGTGATCACCAAGTGCCCTTTGCGCTTTTTGATATCCAGCCCAGGAGTAAGTTCAGGCGCCCACGCTCCCGTCGCGTTCACGATCTTGCCCGCGGAAAGCTCTTTGCCGTCCATGAGTCGGACACGGCCCTGGCCGATGTTGGAAACCGCAGAACCGAGATGAACCTTCGCCCCACCCGCCTGCGCGCGATCGAACAGGAATTGGGCGGCGCAGGGAGGATAGAGCACTATGTCTTCCGGAACCAGCAGTCCACCTGCCATGCCTTTCCGCAAATTCGGCTCCAGGCGCTCCAGTTCTTCCGCATTCAGAACATCAACCGAAACTCCGCGTTGTTTGTAATAGTCCTGCTTGCGGCGGACTTCCACCATTTCTTCTTCGTCAGCGGCCGCCCAAATCGTTCCGCAGGACTCATATTCCACGTCAGCGGGCAACTCGGAACGCAATTCTTGCCACAGTTGTTGCGAAAACCGCGTCAGAGCAAACTGCGCCTCGGAGTCGTCCATCACCACAATGTGCCCCATGCCGGCGGCGGTCGCTCCGCCACCTACTTCACCTTGGTCTACAATCACGGTTCGCAAGCCTTGTCGGACACACTCGGCGGCGCATGCCGCACCGACAATTCCCGCGCCGACGATCGCGACGTCGTAGGTGGCTGCGCTCATGCTCGAATACCCATGCAAAACGGATCACGCGGATCCAGCACCAGTTCCGCTTCTGAGTTCACAAACGCCGAGCCTTTGATGCTTGGCAGCACCTGGCCGTCCCGCACGCGAACACTGCCTTCGAACACGCTGCCAACGATACTCTCTTGCTTCCAGACTTGCCCTTCGCGCAATTTGCCATCGGCATAAAGGCAGGCCAACTTCGCGCTGGTGCCGGTGCCGCACGGGGAGCGGTCATAGGCTTTGCCCGGACACAAAACAAAATTCTTGCTGTCCACTCCGGGCACCAGCGATGGTCCAAACAGTTCGACGTGATCGACTTCCGCGCCATCCGCTCCAGCAATTTCGGCGGCGAAAAGAGCTTGGCGAACCGCCCAGGTAAATGCCGTTAACTCCTCGACGTTCTTGAGCGTCAATTCGAAGCCATGCTCCTCGATCAGAAAAAACCAATTGCCACCCCAGGCGACATCGCCATGCACGCGTCCGTAACCCGCCACATCCACCGCAACCCTGCTTGCCCTGCGATAACTAGGGACATTGTTGACGGTTACTTCTCCGGTCTGGTGCAGTTCAGATGTGATCGTGCCGACTGGTGTTTCAATGCGATGTTCTCCCGGCCCAATCTTTCCCAGGTGTGCTAGCGTGACCATAAGTCCGATGGTTCCGTGCCCGCACATCCCCAGATAGCCCACATTGTTAAAAAAGATCACGCCCGCTACGCATCCAGGGTCCACGGGCTCGCACAGCAGCGCTCCCACGACCACATCGGACCCGCGTGGTTCGTTGACTACCGCAGATCGGAAGGAATCGCACTCCGACCGAAAAATTTCCAGCCGCTCGGATAGCGGGCCGGGACCGAGGTCGGGACCTCCTGCCACCACTAAGCGGGTGGGCTCGCCGCCGGTGTGGGAATCGATGACGCGAACTGACTGGCGGGCAGTGCTCTGGGCTGACCAGTTCCGCCCTTCAGTTCGTCGTTCGCGCTCGGTCATGCGCCGTCTTTCACCCCATCCCACGATACTTCCTTGGCCATTGTCTCACGTTATGTATACAATATCCAGTCTGGGTTCGGCACTCATGTCTGCAACGCTTTAAGGTGTTTTTTATATAGTATGTTACATATTAATTAACAACCGAACGTACGATAAGCCATAGATCGCGCGTTTCCCCCCGCGATGGGCCGTTTGGTTCTGCTAGACTGCGACATCAGTTAAGAGTGCCCTGTAACTCACAAACAAATGGCTCAATCCATGAATTCGGCAACCACGCCAGAGTCCGCGATTCCCCGTCAGTCTCTTACCTCCGCAGTCGCGAACAAGTTGCGCGAAGAAATCATTCGAGGCCACATTCCGGAGGGTGCTCAGCTTCGACAGGATGCCATCGCCCTGCAATATCACGTCAGCCGGATTCCGGTCCGGGAAGCTCTCCGCCAGCTCGACGCTGAGGGACTCGTCACCATCATTCCGAATCGTGGCGCAGTGGTTCCCGTGCTATCTCCCACCGACATTGAAGAACTGTTCACCATCCGCGCTCTTCTGGAGCCGGAAATCTTGAAGCATTCGATTCCCCGGCTCACTCAGGCCGATTTCGCCGAAGCCGACACAGTTTTGAGCAAGTATGAAGACGAACTCCGTCAGGAAGCGCACGTGTCTTCCTGGGGGCGGCTGAACTGGCAGTTTCATTCGATTCTGTATTCCCGGGCGGACCGCCCGCATTCCATGTCGATCATCCGGAATGTAAACAACAACGGCGAGCGATATACGCGGCTGCAACTCTACTTGACCCACGGTATCGCCCGCGCAAATGAGGAACATCACAAGATTCTGGAGTTGTGCCGGTTGCGGGATGTTGCGGCAGCCTGCAAACTCTTGCGCCAGCACATTCAGTACGCAGGTCAGTCGTTGAAGCAGGTGTTACAAGACCGCCGGGACGCGAGTCTGATTGCGGCCAGGAACCAGGACTGACTGGAATCTAGGGACGGCTTCTGCAATTGCAAGATCCGCTAGCTGATCGGCAGCGTCGCCGTTACAACAGAGAGCCTCGGTAAATCGATTCGCACTTTCCCGCCCTCCACCTTCACTGAATACTGTTTCGGAATCACGCGATCAGACTGCTCGAAACTGTTGTAGGCATTGAAGTCTGCGTCATGCAGAATCTGCGCCGTGCCCTCCCGCGGGCTGTTGCCGCGCACATCACATTCCACTTGCATATCGGAATCGAAACGCGGATTCACGCAGGTAATCACCAATTCCCTGTCGCTCTTGGACGCCGAAACGGAGATCCCCAGCGGCGAGGAATCCGTAGTCTCTACTTTCACCGCCGTTTTAGAACGGTGCGCTTTGAACAAGGAAAACGCGTGGTACGTAGTCGTACGGACGCAGTGCTCCCCTTCCGGCCCATCGGTCAGTAGCATAGATTGCAGCACGTTCACAATCTGCGCGATGTTGCACATATAGAGCTTGTCTGCATGACGGTTGAAGATGTTCAGTCCCAGTCCCGCCGCTACCGCGCTCCGCACCGTGCTCTGCTGCCAGAGCTTCCCGTACTTCTTTTCGTCTTCCTCCGGGATTTGATCCCACACGCCCCACTCATCCAGAATCAGACCAACTTCCGGTCCGCGATGATAGCTATCCAAAACAGCCCGTTGGTGAATCAACGCTTCTTCCACCTTCGCGTAGATGGCAAGCTGCTCGTCCATGTGAGCGGCTGTAAATTTCGTCGGCGCATCGGCGCCGCCAGTGTAGTAGTGCATGGAAACACCGTCCGGCAAATCTCCTCGCAGCCCGTCGTACAATCCGCGCGACCACCGTGTGTCGTCGCCGGAAGGGCCACAGGCCACACGGAAAGGCTCGGTTCCGCCGAACTCCCTCACGTAAACCGAGAAATCGCGAAACAGGCGCGCATATTCGGCAGGCTCCATATTGCCGCCGCATCCCCAGTTCTCATTCCCAATGCCCCAATAGCGCACGTGAAACGGTTCAGGAGATCCGTTGGCAGCACGCTCGTCAGAAAGCGTGCTGCCCGAAGGGTAGTTACAGTACTCGATCCAATCGCGCAGTTCCTTAGGACTGCCGCTGCCCACGTTGCCGGCCAGATAGGGTTCGGCTCCCAAGAGCCGGCACAAGCCGATAAACTCATGCAGGCCAAAGCTGTTGTCTTCCAGGTAGCCGCCCCAATGAATATTTACTCGTTTGGAACGCTGCGCGACGGGACCAATGCCTTCGCGCCAGTGATAGTCGTCCGCGAAACATCCTCCTGGCCATCGGAGGACAGGAACTCCAAGATCGCGAAGATATTCCACCGCCTGCTTCCGGTATCCGTTGATATTCGGAATGCGAGAGTTCTTGCCGACCCAGAGTCCACCGTAGACGCAAGAACCAAGATGCTCGGCGAAGTGACCATGAAACTCCGGCTTCACCATACCAACTTTGGCGTCCGTGCGAATCAAGACCTTCTGTGCACTGGAAGCCACTGCGGGAAACGCTCGGTTGGCGATGAGGGTGGACGCGGTCAGCGCCGTTGCGTTGGCCAAGAACTTTCGTCGCGAGATCGGCATAAGGTCCAGTGTCTCCATCGATTCTTGAAACGTTGGGAATTAGAAATTTTGTCCCGACTTAGCGCGGCGCATCGCCCCGAACCATGCGGATTCCATACACGCCGGAAATCTCGTTGCCTTCCTCGGCGGCGAAACGCACGGACACTTTTTTCTTGTGCTTGATCAGGTCCGCAGGGATGTCGTATTCGACATCGGAGAAAACTACTTCCTGTTCAGGGCTTCGCCCTGGGCTCGTCTGCGATCCCACTCTTTGACCATCCACCAACACGTCAAAGGTGCCTTTGCGGCGTCCATCGTTGCTGTACGTCACGACCAAGACCGAGGGGTGAGCCGAATCGACTGGTAAGTCGAAGGAGAACCACTTCCTCCCCTGCCTGCCGAAATGCCCCTCCAACTGAACAGGCGACGTATCCTCACCCTGCTGATTGAAATCACGCTCCGTCTGCATCTGGCCAGGTTGCGCGAAGGCGACCGTGGCAGCCTCCAGCTTTCGCTTCTTTTCCTGTTCGGCGAGGTACGCCTCGGACTTCTTTTGCCACTCCTCAGGCGTGAACATATCCCAGTAGATGGCGTACCTGCGTCGCGGTAACTCATAGAATGGAACGAAATCTATGTCGGTGGTCAAACCAACACCGGTTGTGCGAAAAGCACCTGGCTTGCCGGAAACGGGTTTGAGCCAGTTCTCCGCGGACTGCTCCGCGGCCACAAACACGGGCGCTGGAGGAGCCGTCGGCGGCGGAGCGCCTTCCGGGCCCTCGGCCAGCTCTTTCCCCAGATCTCCCGCCAGCACCAGCGGTCCCCACATGACTGCAAAGCGATTGGGATTGTCAGCCAGCGGCTCCTTGCGCAGCGTCTTCGGCATAACCAGCTCCACGGTGTCGCCGGACTTCCAAGTACGACTAATCTCGACATACGAGTCTTGTTTTGGAACATCCTTGAGTAACTGACCATTCACTCTAACCGTAAAACCCGTGCCTGCCCAATAAGGTCGCCGCAAAGCCAGGGTGAATTTCTTAGGCGATTCGGCGGTGACTTTCAACGACGCCGTTTGGCCGATGGGAAAGTCGGTACTCATCTCAAACTTGACTCCCGCCGAGTCCCAGTTCGCGGTGGAGGGAGCATAGAGACTAACCCAAAACTTGTCGCCCGATTCGTAGTAGATACCGAACGCATGGAGCGCGTGGCTTTCCATGGCGGTGCCCACACAGCAAGTGAAATCCTCAAACTTATCTTGGTATTCGTGCTGCACTCCGCGTCCCACCGGCACCATGTAGCTGACGCGGCCATCGTCGGGATCCTGCGACGCTAGGATGTGATTGAATAACGCCCGCTCATGGAAATCGGCATAGCGAATGTCCGGCTCCACGGAGAACAGGGCGCGCGCCATCTTGATCATGTTGTAGACGTTGCAAGTCTCCGCCGTGCGACCGTCAATCATGTCGTTCATCTTGTCAGCGGGTCCGAAATACTCGTTTCTCCCATCGCCTCCGGTCGAAAAGCTGTGATGCAAGGCTACTTGGTCCCAGAAAAACTTTGCGGCGTTGCCGTCCGCCTCGTTGCCGGTATAGATGTACCGCATCAAGGATCCGAGAAGCTTGGGGATTTGCGTGTTCCCGTGTTTGCTGCCTAGAATGTCGTCGCCCGCAGCGAGCGGATCGATGATGGTGCGGTGCTCGAATTTGTCGGAAACCGAGAGCCATCGCCTATCGCCCGTATCCGCGTAGAGGTCGGCCATTACTTCATTCATCCCGCCAAATTCGGTCGCCAGCATTCGCTGCGTTTGCTCGTCGTCAAGCTTGGATACAATGCTCTCGACCCAGCCAGCAAATTTGGTTTCCACGTCTAATGCGGTGCGGTTGCCGGTGTAACGATAAGCGTCACGCAATCCGGCAAAGAGTTTGTGCTCGACATACCACGGAGACCATAACCCATTCAAATCAAAGCCGCCAGAGCGGATCACTCCTTTGCTCAGATCCTGAAAACGAACTTTGCCATCGGTTCCTTGACCATCCAGAAGCGCCCCGACATAGCCATCGCCCTGCTTATCCTGAATTTCTTTCAGTTCCTTCACAATGTAATCGGCACGTTCCTTGAAACGAACGTCACCAGTAGCAACCCACATCAAGCTCACGGCGGAAAGATAATGCCCCGCGATGTGGCCGGTCAGCTGACGTCCGGCACCGTCCCAGCCACCGTAAGGCTTGGCTTTCGGCTCCAGGCCTGCCCTTTGGCGCAGAAAGGCCAACATGCGATCGGGTTCCAGTTCAAGCAAATACTTGGCATCCAGGTCTTGCGCATGTTTGAGTGGGCCTCCCTGCAAACGCACGCTGCTCAGAGGCAGAGGCCGTACCTTAAGAATTTTCGCTTCGGAAACTTGTGCGGCATTCGCTGTTTGCGAAAAACATTGCCCGTCGAAAGAAATCAAGGCCGATAACAGGACAAAAGCGAATCGTCTCACGAGAATCATCTCCTCACGTTGGGTATAGAACATTACAAGCCTGCCGCCACGCGCGTCCCAATGGCATTCAGCGAGGGTCCGCCGACATGGACGAGCGGTGCCCTGTCGTTGTCTCCCAGTAATCGATCCAGCGCTGGCGAATCGCCTTGGCGCGCTCGATGAGTTCAGGGCTTGGACTCGTCCCGTGCTCGACCACGACGACGATTCCTGTGTTGAATTTCTTTTGCGAGTGATCAACGTCGGGTAAGCGTGGCCCTTCGTTGGCAATCACATTTTGAATCGTCACTTTGGTTCGTTCCGCCTTGAATATCGGGTGGCCGTTGGCGTCAGTGCCAACCGGGACCAGGTTCTTGAGCATAAAGAAATCCGGCACCTCGGCTGCTGAGATCAGGCCCATTAGGTACAGGTCAAGGTAGGAGTAGCCCGTTGCTGGCACGTAGTAGTCGTCATCCAGCTGCGTATACGTTCCATCGAAGTTATCCTGCCAGACGCCCCCTCCCATCGCGGATGCCTCCGTCGGTCTCTGGTAGGGGAATGCTACGGGTGATTGCAAGCCTCGCGCCCAGTGAACGGGGCCGAGTGGCATTGTTTCACCACTGACTTTCGCGGACACAAACGCGGACCAGCGGTGACCCATCTCGTGCCCAATCTGCGACATCGCGTAGTTGTAGGGAAGGAGCTTGCCATCGGGTGACCGCTCTCCCAGTTGGTGGGAATAGAAAGTGATGTCGCGATCGCCTGTGAGCGGGGCTCCGTCGGGCGGGCGTTCTTGCATTTGGTTCGATCCGACGTAGACGGGCTGTACGAACTCCCACTGGAACCTGCCTTCGCTGCAGTAGGCCTCCAAGTCGTGTTGCGCCTCCCCGGTACCCATCACATTGCCGGCCTTCGGGCCGTCACTCGGGGTGCCTGCTTCCTGGTTATCAATACGAAAATCCGAGTAGTAGGCAAGAAAATCGAACTTGTCGCCCAGACTTTTGATGACGGTGCAGGACAAGTCTTCAGCTCGGGGCAAAGCAAGGTAGTGGAAGGACTCGTATACCACCGCAAACGGTCCATCCTTGCGCGTAAGCGAAGAGAGATGAACCTCGGGATTGCGGATCCCCGACAACTCGACAACCTGAGTCGACAGCTGCTTTACCGGCTTGCCAGAAGATCCGGCGGCTAGGACTTCAGCATAGACGGCAACCCGCTGCACTCCGCGCAGTGACGCTGGCAGCACTCCCCGTAGCGTGATCGTATTGCCATTCGCCTTCACCTTGCGCAGAACGCCCGGGCCGAATGCAATGTACCTTGATCCGCGGCGCTGCGGTGCAATGCCCAATACGGTCCAGACAACGGATGAGTCTGCCCGCTTGACGCCGGCGGGAAGAGCTTCGTGCGCCTCAAAATGGACGCGGTACGTGATGCCATCTAACCCTGGGCCGCCTTCTGGCAGGACCGGTCCGCGGGTTTCAAACGTGACATTCAGGAGAACACCCTCACCGACCGAAAGCTTGAGACTCCGTACATCCAGGTGCGCCGGTACCGCCGGGTCTGGCTCAGCAGTGAGGGTCGCCAAGGGCTTGGCTGAACCCGCCAACTCGCTGTAGACGCCAACGATGGCATCCTTTGCTGCGAGCTCCTTATAGGACATTTGAATAGAGCCGTCGCGGTACAGGACAGCTTGAAAACGGTTGATCGTCTTGACCCAGGTGAAATCCTGAATGTTTCCGAAAGGCTCGGTTAGATCCCACGTGATGACGACACGATCGGCCAGTTCTTTCACATAGCGAGGGCCGGACATCCGCGGCTTGAGGAATACGCAGATCGCAGGTGCACTCTCGATTATCGTGCTGGCCGATTCTCCCAACTGGTCGAATCTGCCAATCGACACGCCTCCATCACCTCGATCGCGAGGGTCAGACTCTCTGTCGCTCTCTGGCGTGCCAAAGCGGATCGATCCTGTCTTGCCCACGAAGAATGAGTTCCAGCGCTTGTTCGAGAAAGGGAAAGCGAATTGACGGAGGGCAACTTCACTACCGGTGAGTTCAGGACCGAAATCGGGATCCCACTGCAATGCCTCACTCTCCACGCTGTAGCGGGAACCCGCCGGGACAAAGCGGAGCGTGCGACCGGCGAGGTCGAACAGGTTGGCCTTCCCAAGGACGTCGTCATTCAATTCCATGACCACCAGGTCGCCCTGGGTCGCGACCTTCCCGATCGGGCGTCCCGACTGGCTCTCCCACTGTGCATGGCCGAGGCTTGAACACAGAAGTAGCCAGACCGACGCTGAGACTACTCCGCGTGCTGAAGTGCTGCCGCGTTTCTTCATTTCCCGTCACTCCCTGTTCGCACTATGCACCTTCAAGAAGGTAAGCGTGGCTCTCCACGGCGGGCCTTGGCCAGGAATCTCGATACGTATACAATATACAATGCTTGTGGCGAAGAGAGGGCACAAGAGAACTGCGCCGCCTCAACTCTTACCTCGTCGAGAACCTGTAAATCGTCGTGGTGTGATAGTACTCGCCCGGTTTCAGGACCGTTGAAGGAAAATTGGAGTGATTCGGGGAATCGGGGAAATGCTGCGTTTCTAGGCAGAAGCCATAGCGCAAGTTGTAAACCTTGCCTGCCTTGCCGTGAGCCGTGCCATCCAGGAAGTTCCCGTTGTAAAACTGAATTCCCGGCTCTATCGTCAGAACCTGAAGAACACGGCCCGACTTCGGCTCGTAAACTTCCGCCGCCAAATTTAGCTTCGTTCCGGCATGGCTTGCCTTCTTCAGGTGGTCCACCTCCGCCTGCCCTACAAGTACCCAATTGTGGTCGTACCCCTTCTCGAATTTGAGCTGCTCGTTATCCTGATCAATACGCGCGCCAATCGCCGTCGCGGTCTGGAAATCGAAAGGAGTACCTTTCACGCCCGCTAGTTCACCCGTAGGGATCAAGCCCTCGTCCACCGGAGTGTAACGGTCGGCATGAAGAAGCAGTTGATGCTGCAGGATATCGCCCTCACCCTGCCCCGCCAGGTTGAAGTACGAATGATTGGTAAGATTGACCACCGTTTCGGCATCCGTGGTTGCGGAATAGTCAATCTTGAGTTCGGCGTGGTTCGTTAGCGTGTAAACCACCTTCACGGACAGGGTGCCCGGATAACCCTCCTCGCCGGCTTTGCTGACATAAGTCAGTTCGAGACCCTGGCCGGAGGAACCGGGAGCTTCGCGCGCTGTCCAAAGTCTTGTATTGAATCCTCTTGTGCCGCCGTGGAGACTGTTCGCGCCATTGTTCTTAGGAAGTGAGTAGGTCGTCTCGCCAAGTTTGAACTTGCCCTGCGCAATGCGGTTGCCGTAGCGACCGATGAGCGCTCCAAAATAGGCTTTATCCTGCAGATATCCATCCATGTTGTCGTAGCCGAGCACGACATCCGCGAGCTTGCCTGCGCGGTCGGGCACTTTGAGGAAATTCACGATGCCGCCGTAGTTGAGGATGCCAACCTGAACGCCACTCTTGTTGGCGAGCACATAGAGATCGACGGGCTGCCCGTCACTGGTCTTGCCGAATGGCTGGACGCTCATTTTCGACTTCGCCTCCGCATTGCGAGAGCCAATACCCATGAAAGTTAATGAAAATATGAGCATTGGGACAGCCGCATCTCGTAACTTCATAGTTTTTCTCCGGTACGGAAAGCTGGGCAGCGCGCCAAGGATATCAAACGTTGCGTAAACGATTGCTCAGCGAAGGCCGTCGCCAAACGCAATGTCCGAAGAGGGCTTGGAAAAGCAACGACTTACCCTACTTCAGCAGACGTTTGCTCAAGACTATACGATTCCGGGAATCATTCCGCAAGAGGAAATGGCGCTCCGGAAATCAGCTTTCAGATTTCCAGTTGACGTTACTGTAAGAATACGTTTACCTTAATGCCCGGCGACAAAATTGCTTGGGAGCGCCCAATTCATGCTGCTTGAAAGTCTGCGCCATGCCGTCCTCGATGCGAATCTCGAACTGGTTCGGCGCGGACTGGTGCTCTACACCTTTGGGAACGCCAGCGGCATCGATCGAGAAAAGGGCCTCGTAGCGATCAAGCCCAGTGGAGTGCCTTACGACACAATGTCCGCCGATGACATCGTTGTCTCGGACCTCGACGGGCGCACAGTGGAGGGTCGGCTTCGTCCCTCATCGGATTTGGCCACTCACATCGAAATCTACAAACGCTTCCCCAACGCGGGCGGTGTCGCTCACACTCATTCCGAGTTCGCCACTGCCTGGGCGCAGGCGCGCCGGCCGATTCCGTGCTTCGGAACAACACATGCCGACTACTTCCACGGCCCAGTCCCAGTCACCGCCGATTTGACCGCCAGTGAAATTGCCGACGACTACGAGAAGAACACCGGGGTAGCCATCTGCCGTCTTTTCGACCAGCTCAACACCGACAGCATTCCCGCCGTGCTGGTGGCTGGGCACGCGCCATTCTGCTGGGGGTCGACTCCCGCGGAAGCCGCGCACAACGCCGTGATTCTTGAGTCTGTCGCTCGCATGGCCTACTAC
>Ga0209068_10000055_pt1 | contig 72502 bp, 66 predicted proteins | sample ColStrG_CSR_2012_FD_187200 | JGI IMG/M metagenome (GOLD analysis project Ga0209068, IMG submission 187200) | Freshwater sediment microbial communities in response to fracking from Pennsylvania, USA - Cold Stream Run_MetaG_CSR_2012 (SPAdes)... | ecosystem: Environmental > Aquatic > Freshwater >...
GTGGAGTGGCGTACTCACCACCTGGGGGCGGGACCGGCTGCCCTTCGGACGGCTCGGGCGGGACAGTGGGGTCGGACATGAGTTGCCCCTTCGTTGGGCCGCTGACGGACAGCGGGCCGCAGTGGGCCGGGTGCCGGCACCGAACCGGCTCGGACGGCGCTGACGCTATCGATGTTGAGGTCCGCGTGGGAGGTGTTCGGGCCGCGACCCGCCGAGATGCGAAAGACTGTCCGAATGAACACGGCTGCGGCGACCCCGGATCTGCAGGCTTTCCGCAGCCTCGCACGCGATCGTCGAGTCATCCCGGTGACCCGCAGCGTGCTCGCGGACGGGGACACCCCGGTGGGCCTGTACCACCGGCTGGCGCAGGACCGCCCCGGCACGTTCCTGCTGGAGTCCGCCGAGCACGGCAGGGTCTGGTCGCGGTACTCCTTCGTCGGGGTGCGCTCGGCAGCGACGCTGACCGAGCGCGAGGGCGCGGCGCTGTGGACCGGGACCCCGCCGGCGGGGGTTCCACTCGGCGGCGACCCGTTGGCGGCCCTGCGTGAGACGGTGGCACTGCTGCACACAGAGCGGCTGCCGGGGCTGCCACCGCTGACCGGCGGCATGGTCGGCTACATCGGTTATGACGCGGTGCGCAGGTTGGAGCGCCTGCCGGAGCTGGCCAAGGACGACCTGCAGCTGCCCGAGCTGGCGATGCTGTTCGCGACCGACCTGGCGGTCCTGGACCACGAGGACGGCTCGGTCCTGCTGATCGCCAACGCGGTCAACTACGACGCCACCGACGACAGGGTGGACGAGGCCTGGGCGGATGCGGTCGCCCGGCTGGACTCCATGCAGGCGTCGCTGGCCCAGCCCTCCCCACCGTTGGCAGTCACCTTGGACTGGGCGGCCACCCCGTCCTACACCAGCAACACCGAACGCTTGCAGTACTTGGCCGCCGTCGAGCGGGCAAAGGAGGAGATCCGGGCCGGTGAGGCTTTCCAGGTGGTGGTCTCCCAGCGCTTCGAGCTCGCCACGTCAGCCTCTGCGCTGGACATCTACCGGGTGCTTCGCGTGACCAACCCCAGCCCCTACATGTACCTGCTGCGCTTCGACGGGTACGACATCGTGGGCTCGAGCCCGGAGGCCCTGGTCAAGGTGAGCGGCGACCGGGCGCTGCTCCACCCGATCGCCGGGACGCGCTGGCGCGGCGCCTCCCCTGAGGAGGACGCGGCCCTTGGCGTGGCGCTGCTCGCCGATGAAAAGGAGCGGGCCGAGCACCTGATGCTCGTCGACCTCGGCCGCAACGACCTGGGACGGGTGTGCACGCCCGGAACCGTCGAGGTGGTCGACTTCATGAGCGTCGAGCGCTACAGCCACGTGATGCACATCGTCTCGACTGTGGTCGGCGAGGTCGCCCCGGGCCGGACGGCGTTCGACGTGCTGGCCGCGACCTTTCCCGCCGGCACGCTGTCGGGCGCCCCGAAACCGCGTGCCATGGAGATCATCGAGGAGCTCGAGCCGACCCGGCGCGCGCTGTACGGCGGCGCCGTCGGGTACCTGGACTTTGCCGGGGACCTCGACGCCGCTATCGCGATCCGGACGGCGCTGGTGCGCGACGGGGTCGCCTTCGTCCAGGCCGGCGGCGGGATCGTCGCGGACTCCGACCCGGTGGCGGAGGAGACCGAGTCGCGCAACAAGGCGGCGGCCGTGCTTCGAGCCGTGGCCGTGGCGGCGACCTTCCGCCCTGTGGGCGGGTGATGGCCGCCGGCTCCGGCGAAGCCGGTGCGACAGCCGAGGGCGGCTCCCGCGCGCGGACCCGGACCTCCAGTCGAGGCTATGTGGCCGTGCTGGCCGCCCTTGCCGGCGGTGGCGCGCTCGCCCTGGTCGCCGCCCAGGCAGTCTGGGTGAGGGCAACGGGAGCCGGGGACGGTTTCCAGACCCCCTTCACCGGCGCTGAGCTGGCGACAGGGCAGGTCGCCTGCGCTCTGGTGGCGATGGCCGGGGCCGTTGCTGTCATTGCCACGCGCGGGGTGGGGCGGCGCCTGGTGGCCGTGGTCCTCACCGTTGTCGGGGTGGTGCTGGTCGTGGGACCGGTGCGGGTCCTCGCCGAACCCGCGGGGGCGGCCCGGCATCCGCTGGCCCTGGTCACCGGCGGCGCACAGGGCCTGCCGCGGTCGGTGGCCCTGGCGTGGTGGTGGCCGCTGCTGGCCGTGGTAGGCGGGGTTTCGGTGGTGACAGGGGCGGTGCTGACCGTGCTGCGCGGCGGCGGATGGCCGGTGATGGCAGCCCGTTTCGAGTCGCCGGCCCGGGCAGGCTCGAGGGCCCTGGCTCCAGGCGATGCCTGGGCGCGGCTCGACAGAGGTGAAGATCCCACCGTTGACCAGGTACTCCCCTCGGGCCCGAGCCGAACCCGCGACGGCGCTGAGCGGATCGGCCCCGACCCCGGAACTCAGACCGGCGCGACGCCGGGCCCGGACCCGGGGGCGACGGGCGCGCCGCCGGACCTGCAAGAATGACCGCGCACCGGCGCTGACACGGACAGGGTCACTCGCGACGACTGCCCGGGTGAGCTGCGCAGCCAGCGTCGAGTCAGGGTCAAGTCAGGGTCGAGTCACCGAAGCAGTCACCGAACGAGCGAAAGGAACCCGCGATGTCTGGCGTCCCCCACGAGGGTCACGGGAACTCCGTCGCGGCGTGGACGGCCGTGAGCATCGTGATGGTGGCCGCGTGCGTCGCCGCGGTGGGCGTGCTCATCGCGACCCCGTGGCTGTTCTGGGTCGGGGTTGGCCTGATCGTGGTCGGCGTCGGTAGTGGCAAGGTGCTCCAGATGATGGGCCTCGGCGTCAAACACGAGGGCGCAACCTCGCCGAGCTCAGCTCAGGAGCACGCCGGGCACTGACCGGTGGCGGCCGCCCGGTTCTGGTGTCCCGCTGTGCGCTGAGCCAGCCGTGGCATTTTGAAATCAGCCGCTCTGAACTCAGCTGTCGCAGACCAGACCGCGGCATGCGGTCGTCGCCCCGGGCTCGTGCTGGGGTCGCCGCGGCCGTGCGGCCGGGAGCTTGCCTGCGGGCGAGCCGGCCCTTACACAGTCCTGATCCGCGCCTGACCGGATGGGGAGTGCGGCCGTGCCAGGCTGGGCGAGTGAACTCCGACCCCCTGACCCCCTCGACCGGGTCCGACGCCGCGCGCGGGCTGGTGCTGGTGGTCGAGGACGAGAAGTCGATAGCCGACCTGATCCGGCTGTACCTGGCCCGGGAGGGCTTCGGTGTGCACGTGGAGTCGGACGGGCGGGCCGGGCTGTCGTCGGCGCGCACGATGCATCCGGTGGCGATCGTGCTGGACGTGGGCCTGCCGTCGATGGACGGCACCGAAGTCTGCCGCCAGCTCAGGGGTGAGGGGAACTGGACCCCGATCTTGTTCGTGACGGCCCGCGACGACGAGATCGACCGGGTGCTGGGCCTCGAGCTCGGCGCCGACGACTACCTGACCAAGCCGTTCAGTCCCCGCGAGCTGGTCGCCAGGGTTCGCTCTGTGCTGCGCCGGACCGCAGGACCGCCGGCGCAGGAGCGCACGTACACCGTCGGCGAGGTCGAGGTCGACCCGGGTCGGCGCCGGGTCAGTGCCGCGGGCCAGGAGGTGTCGTTGACCAGCACCGAGTTCGACCTGCTCTTGCACCTGGTCCGCCGGCCCGGCCGCGTCTTCCCCCGCGAGCAGCTGCTGTCGGAGGTCTGGGGGTACGCGGCTCCTGCCGGCACCCGGACGGTCGACGTGCACATCGCCCAGCTGCGGGCCAAGCTCGGAGCGGCCAGCCCGATCCGGACTGTACGAGGCGTCGGCTACAGCGCCGAAGCCGGCGCATGAGCCGGCCAGAACCCCCCCGGACCCGGCTCGCGACCAGAGTCACCCTGGCCACCGTCGCCGTGGCGCTGGTGGCCACGGTGATCACCGGGGTTGTCTCGCTCGGGCTGCTGCGGGGCGTGGCCACCAACCAGGCGCGGGCGACGCTCGCCAAGCAGGCCGACGTCGCGGCGGCCACCTTGGACCAGGTGCCGTCGGCGCGGCCGGCCAGGCTGCGCCTGCTGCTTCGCCAACAGGGCATCGCCGCCGACATCGTCGGTCCCGGGCAGCCCCGGCCTGCCTACCTCACGCCGGGCGACCTTGCGACGTTGGAGGCCGGCGGTTCGCTGTCGCAGGTGCGCCAGCGCCTGGGCCGGCAGGTGTTCGTCGAGGGCCGTCCGCTGGACGGTGGCAGGGCGGTGGTGCTGGCCCAGTCGTCGTCGGTGGCGGCCTCTGTCGCCTCGGCGGCCCGCGGCCAGCTGATCCTGCCCCTGCTGGCCGGTCTGGTCTGTGCCGCCTTGGCCGGCTGGCTCCTGGCCAGGCGACTGGCCCGACCGATCCAACAGGCAGCGGTAGCTGCGCACCGCCTGGCGACCGGCTCGCGTGACGTTGCCCTGACCCCGCAGGGACCGCAGGAGGTCGCCGAGCTGGCCGGTGCGCTCAACCTGCTCAACAGCGCGCTGGCCACCAGCGAGGGGCGTGAGCGCGAGTTCCTCCTGTCGGTGTCCCACGAGCTGCGCACCCCGCTGACCGCGGTGCGCGGCTACGCGGAGGCGCTCGCCGACGGGGTGGTGGCCCCGGACGACGTCGCGCGCACGGGCTCGATCATGGTGGACCAGGCAGCCCAGCTTGAGCGCCTGGTGGCGGACTTGCTGGACCTGGCCCGCCTGCGAGCCCAGAACTTCCGGCTGGACCTGGCCGACGTCGACCTTTGCGAGCTGGTGCGCCAGGCCGGCGCCGTGTGGCAGATGCGGTGCGCGAGCGAGGGGGTCGAGCTGCGGGTGGAGACCCCACCGGTGCCGCTGGTGGCCCGCACAGACCCCGCCCGGGTGCGACAGATCATCGACGGGCTGGCCGAGAACGCCCTGCGGGTGACGCCGGCAGGGGCGCCGATCGTGCTGGCCGCGGCGTCGTCACCGGCCACCGGGTCGGTGGTGATCGAGGTCCGCGACGGCGGTCCGGGGCTGACCGACGACGACCTGACGGTCGCCTTCGACCGCGCCGCCCTCTACGAGCGGTACCGGGGGGTGCGAAAGGTGGGAACCGGGCTCGGTCTCGCCCTTGTGCACGCCCTGGCCGCCAGGCTCGGCGGGGCAGCCCATGCCGGTCGCGCGCCCGAGGGCGGGGCGCGGTTCTCGGTGGACTTGCCGCTGGGCCGGTGACCGTCGCCGGACCCGAGGCGCCGCCGGGTGGTGCGCCGCCGGCGGCTGGACCGGCGAGACGGCGCGCCAGGGCGGCGCACAGGGCTCAGGCTGCCGCGGACTCCCAAACGGCGTTGGCCTGCGACACGTAGTAGGGCAGCCACAGGGCGAAGACGAAGGTCAGCACGACGCCCAGGCCCGGAGACACTGCCCCGGGGATCCCCGCGGCCAGCTGCGCCTGCTTGATGCGCTTGCCGGTGTTGAACACCGAGAACCAGTTCACGACCGGGACGAGCAGGGCGATCACCGCGATGCCGGGTGAGACCTCGATCGTCGGGTCGAAGCGCTTCAGCTCCTTGTTGGTGTGGTGGTACCAGACCAGCCCGTAGATGCCGAAGGTGATGATCGCCAGGAGCCAGCAGCCGACCGGGCTGCGAACCTTGCCGACCGGACGTCCCGACGCCCGGTGGCGCAGCGGGGGAGCCGGCGGCGGGGCCGCAACGACGGCGGCGCCGCCGGTAGCGTCCGCGCCGGCGGAAGCCGGGGCGGCGAGCAGGTCGTCGGCACTGGCCGCCGCGGGGGGCTCCGCACTAGCGAGACTGACCTCGGCGGTCGGCGGTGCCACCTCGGCGGTCGCCGGTGCCACCTCGGCGGTGTCGCTGGGGGTCGGCTGCTCGCCGGGTACGGACTCGTGGCTCATTCGTGGCTCCTCCCGTGCCGGCGCTGGCGCGTCGGCTGGGCTGATCCTGGCACGGACGCCCGCATGGGGCGAGGGGTGCCCCTGGTCCGGTGCCGGGGAGGGCCCCGTACATCTGTTCGTCAGCGTTCCGGGTCACGCGTACTGGCGCCGCCGCTGCACACGTGATCGTTCTGAGGTCGTGCGCCGACTACCCTGGCTGCGCCGTGCGCCCGGCCTACGGCACACGGGCGACGAAGGTGAGGTCCGCGGTGGGCGAGGACCGGGACGACCTGTGGCGGCCCCCGCCTCAGCTGTCACCATCGCCGGCGCGACCGCGCGGTGCGGCGCGGCAGCCGGGGCGCTCGCCGTGGCCGGCAGCTCGCTGGTGGGTGGCGGGTGCGGTGGCAGGGTCTGTGGTCGTCGCGGGGGCGATCTGGTTGGCCGTGGGGCAGGACGTTGTGGGTCGCCTCGAGCGCGCCGGCCACGTGGGCACCACCAGCTCGACCATCTGTGCCGTCCCTGGTGGCCCCGACTGGCTGTTCCCCGCGATGCTCATCACCGGCGGGATCGGCATCGTTTACGGGGCGCTGTGGGTCATGCTGCTGGTCAGCCAGGGTGAACCGGTGCCGGCCCGGAGCCCGCGGTTCTGGTGGCTCGGTGTGGTCTTCTGTCTCGTGCCGACGGCACTGCAGGCGGTGCGGCAGCCGGCCCAGACATTCGTGGCGACGTCCGTCTTCTTCGTCCTCACCGCCCCTGCCCTTGCGACGTCGTGGCTCATGAACCGGCGGGCGGTCGCCACGGGTGTGGGCGCGCCTGCCCGGTCGGCACCCTGGGGAATGTTCTGGGTGCTGGTCGCGGTGTCGGTGGTCGCCGTGCTGCTCAGCGTGGCCTGCCTGGCAGCTTCGCTGATGCTCGGACACCAGGTGCCGTGCTGAGCCACCGGCCCGCGGGCGCGCCGTTGGCGCCCTCACAGAAGGGCTGGTGCGGGCGGGGTGGGCCGCCCGGCTACCCTTCGGGGATGACCGTCCTCGACGACATCCTGGAAGGCGTGCGCGCCGACCTGAAGGAGCGGCAGGAGCGGGTCCCGCTGGAGGTGCTCAAAGAGCGGGCGCACGCCCGAGCCGCGGCGAAGGACGGGTACGCCAGACTGCGCGGGGACGCCGGCGTCACGGTGATCGCGGAGGTCAAGCGCGCCAGCCCCTCCCGGGGGGACCTCGCGGCGATCGACGACCCGGCGGCCCTGGCCGCTGACTACGAGGCCGGGGGAGCCGCGGTCATCAGCGTCCTGACCGAGCAGCGCCGCTTCGGCGGCACGCTCGCCGACCTGGACGCGGTTCGGGCGGCAGTTGACGTGCCGGTGCTGCGCAAGGACTTCATCATCTCCAGCTACCAGCTGTGGGAGGCCCGGGCGCACGGCGCCGACCTGGCGCTGCTCATCGTCGCCGCGCTGGAGCAGGAGGCGCTGGTCTCCCTCATCGAACGGGCCGCGTCCATCGGGATGGCCGCCCTGGTCGAGGTGCACGACGAGGCCGAGACGGTCCGGGCCGTGGCCGCCGGGGCCCGCATCATCGGGGTCAACGCGCGCGACCTTCGCACGCTGGAGATCGACCGCAGCATCTTCGCCCGCGTCGCCCCTACGATCCCGGACCGGTGCGTCAAGGTCGCCGAGTCCGGGGTGCGCGGCCCGCATGACCTCATCGAGTACGCCAGGGCCGGGGCTGACGCGGTCCTGGTGGGGGAGTCGTTGGTCACCGGGCGCGACCCGCGGTCGGCGGTCAACGAGCTCGTCACCGCGGCCAGCCACCCGGCGCTGCGCCACGACCGAGGGTGAGGCAGCCGGCGATGTCCGACAGCGCGCGCGAGACCGGCACTCTGCGCCGGCTGCAGCCGATGCCGGACGCGACCGGACACTTCGGCCCGTACGGTGGACGGTTCGTGCCCGAGGCGCTGATCGCGGCCCTGGACCAGCTCACGCAGGCCTACGACTCGGCCCGCGCCGACCCGGCCTTCGCGGCCCGGCTGCAGCACCTGAGCACCACCTACGCCGGGCGGCCCAGCGCGCTGACCGAGGCGGCGCGGCTGTCCGCGCACGCCGGTGGCGCGACCATGCTGCTCAAGCGCGAGGACCTGAACCACACCGGCTCCCACAAGATCAACAATGTTCTGGGCCAGGCCCTGCTCACCTTGCGGATGGGCAAGACCCGGGTGATCGCCGAGACCGGGGCTGGGCAGCACGGGGTGGCCGCAGCGACCGCCTGCGCCCTGCTGGGGCTGGAGTGCGTGGTCTACATGGGCGAACAGGACACCCGCCGGCAGGCGCTCAACGTGGCCCGGATGGACCTGCTCGGTGCCACCGTCGTGCCGGTGACGACGGGCTCGCGCACCCTCAAGGACGCGATGAACGAGGCGATGCGCGACTGGGTGACCAACGTCGAGTCGACCCACTACCTGATCGGCACGGTGGCTGGGCCGAGCCCGTTCCCGCGGCTGGTCAGGGACTTCCAGCGGGTTATCGGAGACGAGGCCAGGGCCCAGGTGCTGGATCTGACCGGGGCGCTGCCGCATGCGGTGGCAGCCTGCGTGGGCGGCGGGTCCAACGCCATCGGGATCTTCACGGCGTTCCTGGACGACCCGGGGGTGGGCCTGTACGGGTTCGAGGCCGGCGGCGAGGGGGTGGCCACCGGACGGCACGCCTCGTCGATAACCGGCGGCGCACCGGGGGTCCTGCACGGCGCGCGGTCCTACCTGCTGCAGGACGCGATGGGTCAGACCATCGAGTCGCACTCGATCAGCGCCGGGCTGGACTACCCCGGCGTCGGGCCCGAGCACGCCTGGCTGCACGACATCGGCCGGGCCGTCTACCGGCCGGTCACCGACGCCGAGGCCATGGATGCGTTCTCGCTGCTGTGCCGCTTGGAGGGGATCATCCCCGCCATCGAGTCCGCGCACGCGGTCGCCGGGGCTGTCGAGCTCGGGCGCGAGCTCGGACCGGACGCGGTGATCCTGATCAACTTGTCGGGGCGCGGGGACAAGGACGTCGACACCGCTGCCCGATGGTTCGCAGCCACCACCGGCGAGCCGGGGGCAGCGACGCCGGCCGGACCGGCGTCGGCACCGCGGTGACCTCGCTGGCGGACGCGTTCGCCCGGGCGAGCGCGGAAGGTCGCGCCGCGCTCATCGGGTATCTGCCGGCCGGCTACCCGAGCGTCGCCGGATGCGTGGACGCCCTGGCCGCGATGGTCGAGGGTGGGGTTGACATCGTGGAGGTGGGCCTGCCCTACTCCGACCCGCTGATGGACGGCCCCACCATCCAGGAGGCGGTCGAGGCCGCCCTGGCGGCCGGGGTCAGCACCACCGAGGTGCTCGCGACGGTGCAGGCCGTGGCGGCGACCGGTGCGGCGACCGTGGTCATGTCCTACTGGAACCCCATCGAGCGCTACGGAGTGTCCCGGTTCGCCGAGGCGCTCGCCGTGGCCGGCGGGGCGGGCGTGATCACCCCGGACCTGACCCCGGACGAGGCCGGCCCGTGGCTGGCGGCCGTAGCGGCGGCCCACATCGACCCGGTGTTCCTGGTCGCCCCGTCCTCCACCGAGGCCAGGATCCGGCGCGTCGCCGCGGTCACCCGGGGATTTGTGTACGTGGCGTCGACGATGGGCGTCACCGGGGTGCGCGCCGCAGTCTCAGACCGGGCCGGCGCCCTGGTGGCCCGGGTGCGGCAGGTCACCGACCTGCCGCTGGCGGTCGGGCTGGGCGTGTCCAGCGGCGCGCAGGCAGCCGAGGTCGCCGCCTACGCAGACGGGGTCATCGTCGGCTCAGCGTTCGTGCGCCGCCTCATCGACGCACCCGACCCGGCATCGGGGGTCGCCGCGGTCCGGGAACTGGCCGTCGAGCTGGCGGCCGGAGTCCGTGCGGCGCGCCCCAGCTGAGCTCGTCGTGGCCACCGGGTGCAGACCGGCGACCGGCTGCTTGCCGCGGCAGCCGGGTTCTGCCGGAACCCCCCGCGGGCGCCGGTGGCGTCGCTGGCGGAAACTAAAGCCGGCCGTCGCTCGTCGGTCAGGTGTGCCCCCCATGCTGACGCGTGTGCTGCTGGCGACTGCGTCGGCCGGCTCGGTGCTGGTGGTGGCGGCCTGCGCGGCGCCGGCCCCGACCGACAACCCCGGCGCAGCGATCGTGGTCGGACAGGTGACCCAGGGGGCCGCAAGTGGCGGCTACCACGGAATCGTGCTCGACCAGCCCTACGCCGAGCCCACCGCCACGTTCACCGACATGGCCGGGCAGCCGTTCAGCTTCGCCGCTGACGCCAAGGCTGCGGTCGTCCTGGTGTTCTTCGGCTACACCAACTGCCCCGACGTGTGCGCCACCGTGCTCGCCGACGTGGCCGCAGCGCTGCGCCCGCTGGACCCCGGGACCCGCCATCGGATCGAGCTCGTGTTCATCACCACTGACCCGGGCCGCGACACCGGCCCGGTGATGCGCGACTACCTGGGCCGGTTCGACCCCACGTTCATCGGGGTCAGCGCACCCATCGCGCAGACCGCGGCCGTCGCCGCCGACCTGGGGGTAGCCCTGACGGGGCGCGACGGATCCGGCACCACCTACACCGTCGGGCACGGCGCGCAGGTGCTGGGGTTCGGCGCCAACCACCTCGCCGACGTCATCTGGCTGCCCGGGACGCCGGTCGGTGACCTGCGCGCGGACGTGGTGCGACTAGCCTCTCAGCCATGAGGCCAGGGCGAGCGTCCGCGACACTGCACGCGGTGCCGGGCACCTGTGGCGCCCAGCTCCTGGGCCGAGCCGGCCGGGCGGGACGCTGATGCACGTCGCGTCCGTCCCGGGGTCCGGACTGCCCGGCGCGGTGCAGGCATTCATCCCCAGTCCCGGCCAGGGCGTGTGGCACCTGGGCCCGTTCCCGGTCAGGGCGTACGCCCTGTGCATCATCGCGGGGATCATCTTCGCTGTCTGGCTCACCGACCGGCGGTGGGTGGCCCGGGGCGGTCAGCACGGAACGGTCGCCGACGTCGCGGTGTGGGCGGTGCCTTTCGGGATCGTCGGGGGCCGGGTCTACCACGTGGCGACGAGCTGGCAGCCGTACTTCGGGGCGGGCGGGCACCCGCTGGACGCGGTGAAGATCTGGCAGGGCGGCCTGGGCATCTGGGGTGCGGTGGCGTTCGGGGCGCTGGGCGCGTACATCGGCTGCCGGCGTCAAGGCATCGTCCTGCCGCCGTTCGGCGACGCGCTGGCACCGGGACTCGCCGTGGCGCAGGCGATGGGCCGGTGGGGCAACTACTTCAACCAGGAGCTGTTCGGCCGGCCGACCACGGCGCCGTGGGGCCTGAAGATCGACCTGGCGCACCGCCCGAAGGGCTACGAGCAGTACGCCACCTTCCACCCGACGTTCCTGTACGAGTCCCTGTGGTGCCTGGTGATCGCGGTCGTCCTGGTGTGGGCCGACCGGCGCTTCCAGATGGGCCACTTCAGGGTGTTCCTGCTCTACGCGGCCCTGTACACCGCGGGACGCTTCTGGTTCGAGCTGCTGCGGATCGATGACGCCAACCACATCCTGGGGCTGAGGGTGAACACCTGGGTGTCCTCGATCGTCTTCACCGCCGCGGTGGTCGGGTTCTTCTGGTCGCTTCGCCGCCACCCGGGCCGCGAGACCGCCGCCGAGCTGCTGCGTCGAGGCGCCGACGTGCCGGTGGACCGGCCCGCGGAGTCCGTGTCCTGACGGCGGACCGGGCCCACGCGGTGGCGGCCGGCCGGGACCGCCTTGCGTGCCACCTGCATTCACCGACGCGGTTGACCACCGGCCCGTGAGTTACTCTTGTCAAGAGATTCCTTGAGCAACCGGGACGAGGACGGCACGTGGGCAACCGGATGGCGAAAGACGCACTGTTCGACGCCTTCGCCAGCGTGGGGAAGGCCTTCGGCAGCGGTCGACGCGCGGAGATCATCGACGTGCTCAGTCAGGGGGAGCGCTCGGTCGATGAGGTCGCCACCGAGCTGGGTCAGACTCTGGCCAACACCTCCCAGCACCTGCAGCTGCTGCTGCGGGCCGGTCTGGTCCGGACCCGCCGTGACGGAACCCGCGTCTACTACTCCCTGTCCAGCCCGCGGGTCGCCGAGCTGTGGTCAGCAGTGCGCGATGTCGCCTCCGAGCACGTCGCCGAGCTGGAGCAGCTCGCCGCGGCCTACCTCGGTGACCGGTCCCAGCTCGACACCGTCACTCGTCAGCAGCTGGTCAAGCGGCTGCGCGACGGCGACGTGGTGCTGCTGGACGTCCGTGTCGAGCAGGAGTACCAGGCTGGCCACATCGCCGGTGCGATCTCGGTGCCGCTGACCCGCCTGACCAGGCGGCTGCGGGAGCTGCCCAGGGACCGAGGGATCGTGGCGTACTGCCGCGGCCCGTACTGCGTTTTCGCCGATGACGCGGTGCGGACCCTGAGCCGCCGCGGTTTCCAGGCGGCACGTTTGGAGGACGGCTACCCGGAGTGGGCGCGGGCCGGACTTCCGGTCGAGGTCCGCGGCTCCTCGACGCGGCCAGCAGGGGGCACGAGCCGGGTCACGGGGCCGAGGCCGTTGCCAGGATGACGTCGCTGGTGTCCGCAAAGTCCTGCGACGACAGCGCTTCGAGGCGTCGTCGTACATCGATGAGGAAGCCGGCCCGGTCGGCGTCGTCCAGAAGGGCCAGTTGCCGGCCCGTGGCGCCCAATGATGCGTGCCGGTCGACGAACTCGCTGGGGGTGGGCCGATCAGACCAGCTCAGCACCTCAGCCGCAGGGTTGTGGAAGCCGGCCTCGAGCAGCAGTGCGCTCACCTTGGCCGGGGAGTCCATCAGCTCGTGCTGGGCCAGCAGGGGGGCCGGTGCCGGCGCACCGCAGCGGTTGAGCTCGTCGGTCCACACGCGTAGCGCCGCCGCCGGTCGGTCCTCGCCCCACGTGGCGAGCCCCACCCTGCCCCCGGCTCGCAGCACCCGTCGAACGCCCCGCAAAGCACCGACCGGGTCAGGCACATGGAAGAGCACGAACGCGAGCACCACCACGTCGAAGGCCGCGTCGGCGAACGGCAAGGCGTTCGCGTCAGCGACGACACGGTCTGCTGTTCGAGGTGCCCGCGCCAGCATGCCCCACGCGCGATCGGCCGCGACGACCACCGCCGAAGGGGCCGCCCGCTGGATCGACGGCACCAAAGTCCCCACCCCGGTTCCCAGGTCGAGCACCAGCGAGGCGTCGCTCATCGGCAGGCGCGTGAGCAGGCTTTGGCTTGCGGGCGCCAGAGCCGCGGCCCACCGGGCCTCGTACGCCTGGGCATGGCGGGAGTAGTACGCAGCGAGCCCGGCCACTGGACCTAAGGCGGTCACATCGCTACGCCGGCGCGTCGTCGATTGTCCGACCGACGCGCCCGCGCAGCAGCCGCGTCCAGCATCTGGACGCTCTACCGAGGTTTGACGGCGAGCAGCGAGACGCTCTTGATGCCGTAGGTCTCGGTCGCGCCGCGCGCCGAGCCGGACAGGAATGCGTAGGCAGTGTTGTCCCTGACCGTGTCCACGCGCAGCCCGGCCGCAGCGATGGCGGCGAGGTAGTCGTCGATCTGGGCGGCGCCGCCGATGCATGCCGCCCAGAGCTCGGCGTTGCAGCTGATCGACTCGGCCAAGGGACGCTGCGAGACGATGTCGGCGATTGCGAGCCGCCCACCGGGGACGAGCACCCGGGCCGCCTCGGCGAACACTGACGCCTTGTCCGGGGACAAGTTGATCACCCCGTTGGAGATCACGGCGTCACACGATGCGTCCGGGACGGCGATGGCCTCGATGTGCCCTTCGAGGAAGCGAACCTGGTCCAGGGCTGCGGCTACCCGCAGTCGCTCTGCCTTGGCGAGCTGGGCCGCCGTCATGTCGATCCCGGTCACCTCGCCGGTCGCTCCGACCTGGAAGGCAGCGGCGAAGGAGTCGGTACCAGAACCGCTGCCCAGGTCGACGACCCGCTCGCCTGGTCGCAGGACAGCCAGGTCCAGGAAGTAGCCGACGCCGGCGAACGACTCCAGCGCCTCGGCCGGGATCTCGGCGACGAGATCATCGGGATAGCCGAGTCGCAGGGCCAGACCCGCGCCCATCTCGAAGTGGTAGGTGCGGTGAGGCTCCAGGGCGACCTGCTGGTAGACATCCTGGACGCGCCGCTGTAGGTCCGCGACGTCGAGCCGCTCTGCTGTGGTCATCGCCCCGACCCTCCTCGCATTGTCAAGCGAATACTTGAGGAAGACCGTAGGGTTCTTCTTTGCTCGTGTCAACGCTGTCCACCGCGTGGTCCGGAGATCGCTACGCTGATCGGCGTGGAGGACAGCGAGCCCGATGGTGGGCTCACCCTGGCCGAGCTGCTTGCCGCCTTCTCGCTGGCGACGGACCTGGGCCTGGGCCAGCCGATGGAGCACGTCCTGCGTTCGTGGCGTATCGCTGCCCGACTGGCCGAACACCTCGGGCTCGACGATGACGAGCGAGCGTCCCTGTACTTCATCGCGGTTCTGGCCTGGGTGGGGTGCGTTGCGGACACCCCAGAGGTGGCGAGGTGGTTCGGTGATGACATCGCCTTCCGCGGCGACAGCTACCAGGTGGAGCTTGCCGGGCTCCCAGGGTTCGCCTTCATGCTCGGGCATGCTGGTGCTGGGGGCGGGGGACTGCACCGGCTGCGTCTGGCCACCGCGCTGGTGGCCAGCGGCGGCAGGGCCATCCAGCGTGGGCTCATGTCGCACTGCCTGACCACCTCCACGATGGCGGAAGGCCTTGGCCTGGGACCGGCGGTATGTGGCCCGCTGCGGCAGTTCTTCACCCGGTGGGACGGCAAGGGCGTGCCCGGCGGTATCGGGGGCGAGGACATCTCGACCTCGGTCCGGTTGTTCCACCTTGCGGACGTCGTCGAGGTGTTCCACCGGACCGACGGACTGGACGCCGCGATCGAGGTCGCCCGAGCCCGCCGAGGCCGCGCCTTCGACCCGGCGGTGGTCGACGCGTTCTGCGCCGCCGCAGCCGAGGTGCTCGACGGCGGTGCGGATGAGCCGGCCTACGACGAAGTCATCGCGGCCGACCCCGTGCTCGGGCGCCGGCTGTGCGGCGCAGAGCTCGACGCCGCGCTGGAGACGGTGGCCGACTTCACTGACCTGCGGTCCGCGTGGCGGGCCGGCCACAGCCGAGGCGTTGCCGCCCTCGCAGCCCAGGCGGCCGAAGTCGCCGGACTGCCCCGCGCCGAGGTTGTCACGGTGCGCCGGGCCGGCCTGCTGCACGACATCGGCTTGCACGGTGTGCCGGCCACCATCGTGGACAAGCCACGCGCCTTGACGGTGGCGGAGTCCGAGCGGATGCGTCTGCACGCCTACTACACCGAGCGGGTTCTCGCGCGGCCTGCCGCGCTGGCCCGCGTGGGTGCCGTCGCGGCGCTTGCCCACGAGCGGATGGACGGGTCCGGGTATCACCGGGGGCTGTCAGGGGCGGCCCTGCCCGCGCCAGCGCGGATCCTGGCAGCCGCGGACGCCTACCGGGCCATGACCGAGGCGCGACCCTACCGGCCGGCCTTGTCCGCCGCCCAGGCCGCCGAGGCGCTGCGCGCGGACGTGCGAGGCGGTCGGCTCGCCCCGTTGGCCGTGGACGCCGTGCTCAGCGCGGCCGGCGCGAGCCCGCGCCGGCGGCACGCGGGGCCGGCCGGACTCACCCCGCGCGAGGTCGAGGTTCTCGTCCTGATCGCCCGTGGGGCATCGACCCGGCAGGTCGCCCGCGCGCTGGACATCAGCGCAAAGACCGCCGGTACCCACATCGAACGGATCTACGTCAAGACCGGCGCCTCCACCCGGTCCACCGCGACTCTCTTCGCCGTCCAGCAGGGCCTGCTCGACACGTTCGAGCCCCTCGGTTCGTAGGGAGAACTCCGTACGACGGGGGACCACTGCGATGCCTACCGTGGTTGGCCTCAGCGGACGAAACCGCTGACCAGCCCTGCGGCGTCTCGGTCCTGCCGCGACCACAGCTACCCAGAACAGGGAGGCAGCCATGTCCGCGAAAGCTGTGATCAGTTTGGCGACCGGGCTCGAGGACCCGGAACAGGTGATGGTCGCCTACCTCGTCGCGGTCGGTGCGGCCGAGTCTGGACGCCAGAGTCTGATGTTCCTCACGAAAGAGGCCGTGCGCCTTGCTCTGGACGGCGTCGCCGTCGGCATCGCATGCGACGGCTGCCCTGCGTTGGCGGATCTGGTCAAGCGGTACGAGGCGGCCGGCGGGCGTTACTACGTCTGCCCGATCTGCTTCAACTCCAGGAAGCTCGACGCGTCAGCCATCATCGCTGGTGCCGAGCTGCAGGGCACTGTCCCGCTGTGGCAGTGGATCGGTGACGAGCCTGCGACTACGTTCAGCTACTGACGGTGGGCAGGCCCGGGCGGCATCGAACATCGCCGCCGCGGGTCGCCTCGTCAGCCGAGAAGGGGTCCGTTGGAGGCGATGGACGTGCTGGACCTGCGCCGCCAGCTGAGCGACCTGCCCGCTGTCCGGGGTCGGGCGCCGTGGCCGGGGTGTGAGTACGTGAAAGGTTGGGGGGTCTTCGGGCTGCCCTTCGACACCGGCCACGTGCTGGCGCTTCGGGTGTTCCCCGAGAACGACTTCGGCCCCTACCGGACGCTGTGGCACCGCGATCCGCTCGGGCGCTGGTCGATCTACGTCGACGGGCCGCGGCTGGACACGGCGTGCCCGCGCTACTACGGCGCGGCCTGCGACCACGTGGGAAAGGCGCGCATCGACCTTCAGTGGCTCGGTCCGGCCACGCTGCGGGTGCACCTGGACTGTCCGGTCCTGGACTGGGTGCTCACCGCGGTGGAGCCGGCGCGGCTGCGACTGGTCAACAGCGTCAACAGCGCGCTGGGGCTGTCCACGTGGCGCTGGCCAGCGATGGTGCACGCCCGAGAACGCATGGCCGGCGGCCTGGGGATTGGCCGGCTGCGGATGGCCGGGGTGATGCCCAGTGGCCACACGGGCATCTTGATGCCGCGGCGGATGTACTTCGTCGACGACTCGGCGGCGACGCTCGACGGCGTCGCCCTGGGCCGTCCGACTCGTCTGCGGGACAACCCGACGATCGGTGACGTCCCGCTGCCGGCCCGCGGCGTCCTGGCGACCGGGCAAGGGATCTGGCAGATCCGTGACCTGGAGGAGTACGAAAGGACCCGCTCGCAGACGTCCGCAACGGCGTGACCGAATGCACCCGCCGGCGGCCGCGACATGCCCGGCCGGCGGGGCCGGATCTGGCCTCGGCGTCGGCGCACCGGCCTGGCTCAGGACCGCTCGGCGTCTACGCCCGTTCCAGTCCGGGCGGACCCGGAAACCCAGGTCGCGGCCTCTCCCGAGCCCATCGGGGGCTCAGGATGGCCTCGTGCGGTGCTCGCGCACGCCATGTTGCTGCCCGTGCTGTTCCCACCTGAACCGTCCGCTGGGTTCACGCCAAGGTCGGACGCCAGTGCGAACGCACGGGGCAGCTCGACCGGCTCACGGCCACCTCTGGTCAGTTCCCTGTTCCCATCGAGGCAGCCGTCGCGGGGTGAGGACTCGGCGCTCAGGCTGATCGCGGCGACCGCAGGGCCTGTGGGGGCGGGCCATGATGACCGAGGGTCTCGTACATCCGGATCGCCACGACCACCCCGGAAGCGGCGGTGATCGCGGCGACCGCCCAGATCGCGGTGACCAGGTCGGTTGCGTCGGCGAGGACGCCGACGAGCAGGGCGCCCACGGCGAAGCCGGCGTCGCGCCACAGCCGGTAGACCCCCACGCAGCGGGCCCGCCAGGCGGGGTGGGCGACGTCGCCGACCGCGGCGAGCAGAGTGGGGTAGACCATGGCGGTACCGGCGCCGATGACGGCGGCAGCGACGGCCCAGACCGCGAAGCTGCCACCGAGGGCCACTGCGGCGATCCCGATGGCCTGGACCCACATGCCGGCCGCGATGAGCCACTTTCGTCCGATGCGGTCGGACAGGCCACCGGTCACGAGCTGGCCGGCACCCCAGACGGCGGGGTAGATACCGGCGAGGATGCCGATCTGGGCGATCGACTGCCCGCGGGTTGCGAACAGGATGGGGAACAGGCCCCAGGCGAGGCCGTCGTTGAGGTTGTTCACCAGGCCGGCCTGGCTGGCGGCGGACAGTGCGCGCTCCTTGACGCTGGTGAGCCAGAAGACTTCGCCGGTGGTGAGGTCGCCGCGCAGATGCTCGTGACGGCTGACGTGGTGGGCGGCTTCGAACCGGGCGTGCCCGCGGGTCTCCCTGACCGCGAGCACAGACACCCCGAGACCGGCCGCGACGAACGCGATCCCGAGGTAGAAGGGGGCGGGCCGCAGCCCGTAGGCCTGGGCGAGGTAGCCGGTGGCCATGGCGGTGACGGCGAGCGCGCCATAACCGGCGGCCTCGTTCAGGCCCATCGCCAGACCGCGCCGGGCAGGGCCGACGAGGTCGATCTTCATGATGACCGTGGTCGACCAGGTCAGGCCCTGGTTGATGCCCAGCAGGACGTTGGCGAACACGACCCAGCCCCAGGTGGGTGCCCAGATCAGCAGCAGCGGGACAGGGATGGCAACCATCCACCCCGCCACCAGGACGGGTCTGCGCCCGTACCGGTCGCACAAGGTGCCGGCCAAGAAGTTGGTGACCGCTTTGACCAGGCCGAACGCGGCGATGAACGACAGACCGGTGACCAGCGTCGTGAGGCCGAACACCTGGTGGGCCAGGAGCGGGACGACGGTTCGTTCCTGGCCGAGGGTGGCGCCGACCAGGGCGTTGACCGCGACGAGAAGGAGGAACTGGCCGAGGTTGGCGCTCAGCCCGAGCCGCGGCGTGGGCGCCGACGTTGGGCTCGAACCCAGGTTCGTCACGGATCCATCCGGGCTGGTCCGACCTGGGCTCGGCCGGCCTGGAGCGCGCGGCCGTGGGCCGCCTCGGCCCAGTCCTGCGGGCCGCCGACCGCGATGGCCGCGTTGCTGACCCCGGCGCGCTCCAGCAGGCTCGCCGCGGTCGCGGCCCGTTCACCGTGACCGCACATGACCACGACGGCGCGGCCGGCAAGCTCGGTCGCGGCGGCGGCCAGGTCGCCGAGCTCGATGTTGGCCGCCCCGGGCAGGTGGCCGGAGGCGTACTCGTCGGCCTGCCGGACGTCGATGACGGTGGCAGGGTCGGTCTCGGCGGCCGTGGAAAGCCGGGTGCCGGCAACAGCGAATCCGGCGTCGGTCCAGGAGCGCAAGCCGTCATGGAGCGCTCCGGCGAGCCGTTCGTAGCCGATCTTCACCGCCTGCCAGACGACCTCGTCCGGGTCCTGGTCGCCGTCGCGCACGATCACCAGGGGCGTTGCCGAGGAGGGGACGAGCCAGCCCAGCCAGGTAGCGAACACCGGACGCAGGGGGATCGACAGGGACCCGGGGATGTGCGCGTGCGCGTAGGCGTCGTAGGGGCGTACGTCGACGACGACGGCGCCGGACGCGCGCAGGGACTGGACCGCCCGGGGGGACAACCAGACCAGCGTCTGCACGTCAGGGAGCAGTCCTGGGCCGCGCCGGTTGGTCTCCCCCAGGCGCGCGAAGTACGGCGGGTAGCTGCCCAGGCTGGCGACCAGCAGTGCCACGAAGGTGTCCTCGTCGGGCGCGGACAGGTAGGGGTTGGTGGCCCGCTCGGCGCCGATGCTGCTGGTCCGCCCTGCCCCGGGTGGGGCCGAGCAGAATGACCCCGCGCCGTGTGTGGGGTACACCGGCGTGGTGTCCGGCAGCCGGGCAAGGCGCACAAGTGAGCGGTACTGGGCGCGCGCGAGCTCCTCGGTCCGCTCCGGGCCGGCCAGGTCGGTGCGCGCCGCGGCGCCGACCAGCAGCGAGCCGCCGGTGAAGACCCCCAGCTGGCTCGCCCCGTCCAGCAGCAGGTAGGACACGTGCTCGGGGGTGTGCCCCGGGGTGGTCATCGCCCTGAGTGTGAGCCCGCCGAGATCGACCTCGTCCTGGTCGCCCAGCCCCCGATGGGGGAACTCGCGGGCGCCGGACGCTGAGGCCAGGACCGCGGCGCCGGCGGCCGCGAGCTGCACGCTGCCCGACAGGAAGTCCGCGTGCAGGTGGGTCTCGGCGGTGAACGCGACCGTGAGCCCGCGGGCGGTGGCAGCGGCCCGCAGAGCGCGAAGGTCCCGGCTCGGGTCGATGGCCAGGGCTCGACCGTCACCAAGGTCCACCAGATACGCGCAGTTGCCCAGTCCCTCGTCGACCAGGGGGACCACGCGATCTATGGGCATTGGCGGGGCCGGCTTTCGTGGTCGGGTGACGCGCGGGTACTCATGCTACGGTATTCCAGTGATGACTGGAATATGCGGTGGGTGACCGGGTCGCGAAGGCAGAGCTGTTCGACCAGTACGCCCGCGTCGGCAAGGCGCTGGCCTCCGCCAAGCGCCTGGAGATGCTGGACCTGCTCGCCCAGGGGGAGCGGACCGTCGATGCCCTGGCCAAGGCCGCCGGCCTCGGGCTGTCGACGACGTCGATGCACCTGCAGGCACTTCGCCGGGCCGGGCTGGTCCGGACCCGCCGTGACGGCACCAGCGTGCACTACCGGCTGGCCGGCGACGACGTCGCAGCGGTGTACATGGGGCTGCGCGACGTGGCCTTGGCTCACCTGGGCGACGCCGACCGCGCCCGCGTGGCGTACCTGGGCGGTGACGACGCAGGCGAGCCCGAGAGCGTGCCGCGCGAGGAGCTGCTGCGGCGCGTCCGCAGCGGGGCGGTTGTCGTCCTGGACGTGCGCCCCCGGCACGAGTACGCGTGCGGCCATATCCCCGGGGCAGTCTCGGTGCCCTTCGACGAGCTGGAGGAGCGCCTGTCCGAGCTCCCCGATGATGTCGACGTGGTGGCCTACTGCCGCGGCGCGTACTGCGTGCTGGCGTACGACGCGGTTCGACTGTTGGCCCGTCATGGACGCTCGGGACGGCGACTGAACGAGGGCATGCTCGAGTGGCGGATCGCGGGCATGCCCGTGCAGTACGGGGCGGCCTGAGCCGTGCTGGTGCCCCCGGCGCGCGCGTTCACGAAACGTCGCATTCAGGGCACCTGCTCCTCAGGCGCGCCTGTTCAGCGCGCGCGCCCCTGACTTTCGGGGCGAGATCGAGGATCTCGCTGACACCGGGCGGGTCCACCCCGCGGGTCACCCTTGCCCGCCTGCACCGGTTCCGGCATTGCCCGTAGTCAGGGCGCCGACCTGCTTGCCATGTTGGAAAGTATGATTCATACTTTCCAACATGGAAAATATGAGGCCGGCTCCGACTCCCGAAGAGGCCGCGGCTGCCTTGGTCGACGCTGAGGCGTCACGGGCGCATCTGGCGGGCACCCTGGTTCTGCCCTCCTTCTTCTACGCTGCGATCGGCGGCGCCGTCGCCGTACAGATCGCAACATCCGCGGTCAGCATCACCGACGATCGAGTGTGGGCTCCCGTACGGCTAGCAGGGGTGGCGCTGTTTGTTCTGGTGGCGGCCGTCCAGCTGGTCCGGTTCCGGCAGCTGAACGGAGTACGCCTTGGCGGGCTGGCCAGTCGTGTCGTCCTTGGTTCCGCGACGCCGGCTTTCATCTCCTACGCCCTGGGCCTGGGTGCCTCGGCCTGGGCGGCGCTCAACCGGATGTGGTGGCTCGCCGCCGTCTGCGCCGTCGCGGGCGGCGCGGCATATGCCTTGAGTGGTCGGCGTTGGTGGGGCAGGTACCGGGGCGATCCTGCGTCGCACAGCCGCGGCGAATCTGCTGGGTGGATAGCGATTCTCGGCGCGGTTGCAGTCGCGGGGCTCGTGCTCCTGGTGTTATGGCGCCGATGACCGGTCTGGACCCCGGCATCCAGGCCCCGGCCCGCCTCAAGCTCATGACGATGCTCACCGCTGTATCTGAGGCGGAGTTCTCGACGCTGCGCGACAGCCTTGACGTCAGCGACTCGGTGCTGTCCAAACACGTGGCCGCACTCGTGACGGTTGCCTATGTCAAGAGCCGCAAGGGCGTCCACCTGGGTCATCGCACGACGTGGATCTCCTTGACCACCAAGGGACGCAAGGCGTTGAGCGCGCACGTCGCCGTCCTTCGCGAACTCATCGCAGGCGTGGAGTAGTGGAAGGCCCGCCACTGGCATTGCTCACCTGCCACAGCGTGTTCAGCCAGACGTCCCTCGCTGGAGCTGGTGATTCTGACCGCTTTGGGAGGGCGCAACCGGGGCCTGCGCGCCCTCAAGAGCCGTGACACGGCTCACTCGAACCAGATCCGCGAGTTCCCGCCCAGGGACAACGGGTAGCGCGCACAGAGGCAGGGCAACCGCCGGGCCTTGGTGTCAACGGCCGCGGTAGCCGGCGAAGCCATGTCCTGCGGTCATGCGCATCGCACTTCGTTCATTGAGAAGGTTCGTTGCGGAGACCACCCGAGTAGATCACTAGTGGTACAGGCCGATCATGACCTTGATCATCGGTGGCAAGACACCGAGATCCATCTGGATCAGCGAGGTGAGCAGGCCGCACGTCCGGGGCACGCAGGAGGGTCGCCAGTGACGTGGTCGACATCCCGGGGCCGCCGGTGAACGCCGTCCTGTCAGACTCGCCGGACCCGCCTCGGTACAATGACGGCGGGCAGTGGGGCCCGCTGGCTCGGCCCCATGGATGTCTCAGGACGGCCGCCCCGGGGACGCAGAGCCACCGGGAGCCGCCGGGAGCCACCGGAGCCACGTTTCGCTCGTGTTACCGTACGCGCAGGAGCAGGGCCAAAGTCGTCCCTCGACACAGCAGCCGACAAGGCAGTTCAGTCAGGACGACGACGGGGAGTACAGGTGCCCGCTGGACCCAGCAGTTCCCCCGCCCGTCAGGGCCTCTACGACCCGCGCGAAGAGCACGACGCGTGCGGCGTGGCCTTCGTGGCGACCCTGACCGGCCAGCCCAGCCACGACATCATCGACATGGCGCTGACGGCGCTGCGCAACCTGGAGCACCGTGGCGCGTCCGGCTCGGACCCGGACTCCGGTGACGGAGCCGGGATCTTGATCCAGGTCCCCGACGCGTTCCTGCGCGCCACCGTCGACTTCGAGCTTCCGCCCGCGGGGCAGTACGCGGTGGGTATCGCCTTCCTGCCCAGCGACGGGGACGGGACAGTCGAAACCGAGGTCGCCGCCATTGCCGCCGAGGAGGGACTGAGCGTGCTCGGCTGGCGTGACCTGCCGACCAGCACGGGTCTGGTCGGGGCGGCCGCCCGCGCGGTCCAGCCGTCGTTTCGGCAGCTGTTCGTCGCCGCGGACCGCCCCGGAGTCGCCGGCATCGAGCTGGACCGGATGGCCTTCTGCCTTCGCAAGCGTGCCGAGCGCGCGACCGACGTCTACTTCGCCTCCCTGTCGTCACGGACCCTTGTCTACAAGGGCATGCTGACCACCGGGCAGCTGGAGCCGTTCTTCCCCGACCTGTCCGACCGCCGGGTGAGCAGCACCCTGGCGCTGGTCCACTCCAGGTTCTCCACCAACACTTTCCCGTCCTGGCCGCTCGCGCACCCGTACCGGTACATCGCGCACAACGGCGAGATCAACACCGTCCGGGGGAACCGCAACTGGATGCGGGCCCGGGAGTCCCAGCTGGCCAGCGGGCTCATCCCCGGCGACCTCGAGCGGCTGTTCCCGGTGTGCTCCGATGGCGCGAGCGACTCTGCGTCCTTCGACGAGGTCCTGGAGCTGCTCAGTCTCGGGGGGCGCTCGCTTGCCCACGCGGTGCTGATGATGATCCCCGAGGCCTGGGAGAACCACAACGGGATGGAACCGGCACGGCGGGCGTTCTACCAGTTCCACGCCACCTTGATGGAGCCGTGGGACGGGCCGGCGTGCGTCACGTTCACCGACGGAACGGTCATCGGTGCGGTGCTCGACCGCAACGGCCTTCGACCGGGCCGCTTCTGGGTGACCGACGACGGGCTGGTGGTCCTGGCCAGCGAGGTCGGCGTGCTGGACATCGACCCAGCGAGGGTGGTGCGCAAGGGCCGGCTGCAGCCCGGCCGGATGTTCCTGGTGGACACCGCCGCCGGCCGGATCGTGGAAGACGAGGAGGTCAAGGCCTCCCTGGCCGCGCAGCACCCCTACGACGAGTGGCTGCACGCCGGCATCGTGCACCTGGAGGACCTGCCCGAGCGCGAGCACGTCACCCACACCCACGAGTCGGTGGTACGGCGCCAGCAGACCTTCGGGTACACCGAGGAGGAGCTTCGCGTCGTGATCGCCCCGATGGCCGCGACCGGCGCCGAGGCGATCGGCTCGATGGGCACCGACAGCCCGATCGCCGCACTGTCGGACCGTCCCAGGCTGCTGTTCGACTATTTCTCCCAGCTGTTCGCCCAGGTGACGAACCCGCCGCTGGACGCGATCCGCGAGGAGCTGGTCACCTCGCTGGGGACCTTGATCGGCCCCGAGCAGAACCTGCTGCTGCCCGGGCCGGCCTCCTGCCGTCAGGTCCTGCTGCCCTTCCCGGTGATCGACAACGACGAGCTCGCCAAGATCCTGCACATCAACGCCGACGGTGACCTGCCGGGTTTCGCGGCGACCCGGATCGTCGGCCTGTACCCGGTGCGCGGCGGCGCCGCGGCCTTGGCCGCCCGGCTGGGGCAGATCTGCGCCGAGGTCTCCGCCGCGATCGCCGCAGGCTCGACGTTCGTCGTGCTCTGCGACCGCGACTCCGACACCGAGCAGGCACCGATCCCCTCGCTGCTGCTGACCGCGGCCGTCCACCAGCACCTGGTCCAGATGAAGGAGCGCAGCCGGGTCTCGCTGCTGGTCGAGGCCGGCGACGTGCGCGAGGTGCACCACGTGGCCCTGCTGATCGGCTACGGCGCCGCGGCGGTCAACCCCTACCTGGCGATGGAGACCGTCGAGGACCTGGTCCGGCGGGCGGTGATCACGGGCATCAGCCCGGAGAAGGCGATCCGCCAGCTGATCAAGGCCCTGGGCAAGGGTGTGCTGAAGGTGATGTCCAAGATGGGCATCTCCACGGTCGCCTCCTACCGCGGCGCCCAGGCGTTCGAGGCGGTGGGGGTGTCGGCGCAGGTGATCGAGGCGTACTTCACCGGCACCACGTCCAAGCTTGGCGGCGTGGGCCTTGACGTGATCGCCCGCGAGGTCGCCCTGCGGCACGCGAGCGCGTACCCGGCCAACGGGATCTCCCCGGCGCACCGCCGCCTCGAGGTCGGCGGGCAGTACCAGTGGCGCCGAGAGGGCGAGCCGCACCTGTTCGACCCCGAGACCGTGTTCAAGCTCCAGCACGCGACCCGCCAGGGCCGCTACGACGTCTTCCAGCAGTACACCCGGCGCGTGGATGAGCAGGCCGAGAGGCTCATGACGCTTCGCGGGCTGTTCCGGTTCGCCGAAGGGGTGCGTGAGCCGGTCCCGCTGGAGGAGGTCGAGCCGGTCTCGGCCATCCTCAGACGGTTCTCCACCGGAGCCATGTCCTACGGCTCGATCTCGGCCGAGGCGCACGAGACGCTCGCCATCGCCATGAACCGCCTCGGCGCAAGGTCCAACACCGGTGAGGGCGGGGAGGACCCGGAGCGCTTCGCGCCGATGCCCGGCGGGGACTCCAAGCGCTCGGCGGTCAAGCAGGTGGCCAGTGGCCGGTTCGGGGTGACCAGTGAGTACCTGGTCAACTCCGACGACATCCAGATCAAGATGGCCCAGGGCGCCAAACCTGGTGAGGGCGGCCAGCTTCCCGGTCACAAGGTGTACCCGTGGATCGCCAAGACCCGGCACTCCACCCCTGGGGTGGGGCTGATCTCGCCGCCGCCGCACCACGACATCTACTCGATCGAGGACCTCGCCCAGCTCATCCACGACCTGAAGAACGCCAACCCGCGCGCGCGGGTGGCCGTCAAGCTCGTCTCGGAGGTCGGCGTCGGCACCGTCGCCGCCGGGGTCGCCAAGGCCCACGCCGACGTGGTCCTGGTGTCCGGGCACGACGGTGGCACCGGGGCGTCTCCGCTGACCTCGCTCAAGCACGCCGGCAGCCCCTGGGAGCTCGGCCTGGCCGAGACGCAGCAGACCCTGCTGCTCAACGGACTGCGGGACCGGATCGTGGTCCAGACCGACGGCCAGCTCAAGACCGGACGGGACGTGGTGATCGCGGCCCTGCTGGGCGCCGAGGAGTACGGCTTCGCCACCGCGCCGCTGGTCGTCATGGGCTGCGTGATGATGCGGGTGTGCCACCTGGACACCTGCCCGGTGGGGGTGGCGACCCAGAACCCCGAGCTGCGGGCCCGGTTCGCCGGCGCGCCGGAGTTCGTCGAGACGTTCTTCCAGTACATCGCCGCCGAGGTCCGCGAGCTGCTGGCCCGCCTCGGCTTTCGCACCATCGACGAGGCCGTGGGGCAGGTGGGGTCGCTGGATGTGGGCGGCGCCGTGGATCACTGGAAGGCCTCGGGCCTGGACCTGACGCCGATCCTGCACGTGCCGGTGCTCGCTGACGGGGCACCGCGGCGTCGGACCACCAGCCAGGACCACGGTCTGGAGAAGGCGCTGGACAACGAGCTGATCGCCTTGTCGGCCGACGCGCTGGACCGGGGCGAGCCGGTCCGCGGGGCGTTGGCGATCCGCAACGTCAACCGCACGGTGGGCACGATGCTCGGCTCGGAGCTGACCCGACGCTTCGGCGGGGCCGGCCTGCCCGAGGGGACCATCGACTTCACCTTCACCGGGTCCGCCGGCCAGTCCTTCGGCGCGTTCTTGCCGCGCGGCATCACGTTGCGGCTGGAGGGCGACGCGAACGACTACGTGGGCAAGGGGCTGTCCGGAGGCCGGGTCGTGGTGCGCCCGGACCGGCGCGCCGGCTTCGCCGCCGAGCTCAACGTGGTGGCCGGCAACGTCATCTTGTACGGGGCCACCTCGGGCGAGGCGTTTCTGCGCGGTGTGGTCGGCGAGCGCTTCTGCGTGCGCAACTCCGGCGCCACCGCCGTGGCCGAGGGCGCCGGGGACCATGCCTGCGAGTACATGACCGGAGGCCGGGCGGTGATCCTGGGCGCCACCGGGCGCAACGTGGCCGCCGGGATGTCGGGAGGCGTCGCCTACGTGCTGGACCTGCGGGTCGCCAACGTCAACCGGGAGATGGTCGACATCGAGGAGCTCACGGCCGCGGACGAGGCGTTCGTGCTCGACGTGGTGACCCGGCACCGGCAGGAGACCGGCTCGACCGTGGCCGCCGCGCTGCTGGCCGACTGGCCGGCGGCCGCGGCCCGGTTCTCCATGATCATGCCGAGGGACTACAAGCGGGTCATGGCCGAGGCCGAGCAGGCACGGCGCGCGGGAACCGGTGCGCCGGACGCGCTGGACTCAGTCCTGCAGGTGTCCCGTGGCTGACCCGCGCGGGTTCTTGACCACGCCCCGCGAGCTGCCGACCCGCCGGCCGGTGGACGTGCGCATCGCGGACTGGCGCGAGGTGTACGAGGCGATGTCGGCGGGGGCGGTGGCAGCGCAGGCCGGGCGGTGCATGGACTGTGGGGTCCCGTTCTGCCACAACGGCTGCCCGCTGGGGAACCTGATCCCCGAGTGGAACGACCTGAGCTGGCGCGGGGACTGGCAGGGGGCGGCCGAGCGCCTGCACGCGACCAACAACTTCCCCGAGTTCACCGGCCGGCTGTGCCCGGCACCGTGCGAGAGCGCGTGCGTGCTGGGCATCAACGCCGACCCGGTAACCATCAAGCAGGTCGAGGTCTCGATCATCGACACCGCGTGGGACGCCGGCTGGGTGTCCCCGCAGCCGCCGCCCCGGCTGTCCGGGCGCACCGTCGCCGTGGTCGGCTCGGGACCGGCCGGGCTGGCGACCGCCCAGCAGCTGACCAGGGCCGGGCACACGGTGGTCGTGCTGGAGCGCTCCGACCGGGTCGGGGGGCTGCTGCGCTACGGGATCCCGGAGTTCAAGATGGAGAAGGCTCACCTGGACCGCCGGGTCGCCCAGATGGAGGCGGAGGGGACCCGCTTCAAGTCCGGGGTCGCCGTGGGCGTCGACCTCACCGGCGCCGATCTGCGCAAGCGCTTCGACGCCGTCGTACTCGCCGTGGGGGCCACCGACGCCCGTGACCTGGCGGTTCCCGGGCGCGAGCTCGCCGGTATCCACCAGGCGATGGAGTACCTGCCGCTGGCCAACCGGGTCCAGGCCGGCGACCTGGCCGCCAGCCCGATCAGCGCCGCCGGGCGGCACGTGGTCATCCTCGGCGGCGGGGACACCGGCGCGGACTGTCTGGGGACCGCGCTTCGCCAGGGCGCGGCCTCGGTGACCCAGCTGGAGATCCTGCCCCGCCCGCCCGACGACCGGCCCGCCGGCCAGCCGTGGCCGACCTACCCGATGGTCTACCGGACCAGCAGCGCCCACGAAGAAGGCGGCGAGCGGCTGTTCGCGGTGTCCACCAGCGCCTTCCTGGGCTCACCGCAGGGCCGGGTGCGCGGGCTCGAGCTCGTCGAGGTGGCCCTGCTCGACGGCCGGTTCGAGCCGGTGCCCGACTCGACCCACGAGCTGGCCGCCGACCTGGTCCTGCTCGCCATGGGTTTCACCGGCCCCGAGCGTGGCGGTCTGCTCGACCAGCTGGGTGTGGCCATGGACCCGCGCGGGCTGGTGGGACGCGACGGCGCCTTCGCCACCGACGTCGACGGTGTCTTCGTGGCCGGTGACGCCGGCCGCGGACAGTCCCTGATCGTCTGGGCGATCGCCGAGGGGCGGGCCTGCGCCGCCGCGGTGGACCGCTGGCTGACCGGCAGCACGAACCTGCCGGCGCCGATCCCGCCGACGGCCCGACCGCTCACGGTCTGAGCGCCGACCCCTACTCGATAAGGTCAACCATGCGCCGCGCCAAGATCGTCTGCACTCTGGGACCGGCCACCTCGACGATGGATGGGGTGCGCGCCCTGGTCGCCGCCGGCATGGACGTGGCCCGGCTGAACCTCAGCCACGGGGACTACGCCGACCACGAGGCCGTCTACCGCAACGTGCGCGCAGCCTCGGACGAGAGCGGTCGCGGCGTCGGCATCCTTGTCGACCTGCAGGGCCCCAAGATCCGAACCGGGGTGTTCGCGCACGGTCCGGTCCTGCTGGTGGCCGGCAACCTTTTCACCATCACCACCGAGGACGTCCCCGGTGACGCGGCGATGGTGTCGACCACCTACGCCGGCCTGCCCGGTGACGTCGGCCCCGGCGACCGCATCCTGATCGACGACGGCAAGGTCGCGGTCGAGGTGGTCGAGGTCGACGGCCCGCGGGTGGTCACCCGGGTCATCGAAGGTGGCACCGTGTCCAACCACAAGGGCATCAACCTGCCCGGGGTCGCGGTCAGCGTCCCGGCGATGTCGGCCAAGGACGAGGAGGACCTTCGCTGGGCGCTGCGGACCGGCGCCGACATGATCGCGTTGTCCTTCGTGCGCAGCGCGGACGACATCGACGTGGTCCACGCGATCATGGACGAGGTGGGCACCCGCCTGCCGGTGCTGGCCAAGGTGGAAAAGCCCCAGGCGGTGGCCAACCTTGAGGCGATCATCGCCGCCTTCGACGGGGTGATGGTGGCCCGCGGGGACCTGGGTGTCGAGCTGCCGCTGGAGGACGTGCCGCTGGTGCAAAAACGCGCCGTCCGGATGTGCCGGGAGGCCGCCAAGCCGGTCATCGTGGCCACCCAGATGCTCGAGTCCATGATCGGGGCCTCCCGGCCCACCCGGGCCGAGGCGTCCGACGTGGCGAACGCGGTCCTGGACGGCGCCGACGCGCTGATGCTGTCCGGGGAGACCTCGGTCGGGGGGTTCCCGATCGAGTCGGTGGCCACGATGGCCCGGATCATCCAGGCCGTCGAGGAGGACGCGCTGGGGGACCTGCCGCCGCTGACCGGGGCGCCGCACTCCAAGGCCGGGGCGATCTGCCGGGCCGCGGCGGCCGTCGGCGAGGTGGTCGGAGCGAAGTTCCTGGTGGCGTTCACCGAGACCGGCTCCTCTGCGCAGCGGCTGGCCCGGCACCGCTCGCCGATCCCGCTGCTGGCGTTCACCCCACGCCCGCAGGTCCGCAGCCAGCTGGCCCTGTGCTGGGGGGTCGAGACCTTCTTGGTCCCCTCGGTCAAGCACACCGACGACCTGGTCCTGCAGGTGGACCAGGCCCTGCTGAACATCGCGCGCTGCGAGATCGGCGACAACGTGGTGATCGTGGCCGGTGCCCCCCCGGGCATCCCCGGTTCCACCAACGCGCTGCGGGTGCACCGGATGGGCGACGCGGTCGGCCAGGCCGCCCCCGCCTACGTGCCTTGAGCGCCCCGGCCGCCCGCGCGAGTCTGCCGGCGACGTAGCGGTCAGTCCAGCGGCAGCGCGCGCCGGGCCTCCGGGTTGAGCACGCCCCACACGATGAACTGCTCCACGAGCACGCTCGGTGACGTGTCGTAGATGACGGCCAGCGTCCGCAGGTCCTCCTGGCGCACCGAGAGCACCTTGCCGTTGTAGTCCCCGCGCTGGCTCTGGATGGTCGAGACGTATCGGGCCAGCGGCCCGGCCTTCTCGGCCGGCACCATCGACAGGCGCTCCAGGTCCAGGACCAGCCGCGGCGGGGGCTCGGTCGAACCGGCGGGTCCGGCCCCGGGCAGCAGCTCACCGACCGGGACGCCGTAGAAGTCAGCCAGCTCAGCCAACTTCTGCACGGTGACCGCGCGGTCGCCTCGCTCGTAGGAGCCGACGACCACGGCCTTCCAGCGGCCCTGCGACTTCTCCTCGACCCCGTGCAGCGACAGTCCCTGCTGCGTCCGGATCGAGCGCAGCCGCGTGCCCAGAGCGCGCGCGTAGTCAGACGGCATCGCGTCCCCACCCCTACGGTTCGGTCGTTCTTCAGCGCCCCGGCGACCTTGCGTGGTCCACGCGGTGACCCCCTGTGACACTCTGTGACGTTACGGAGGGTGACCAGGAGCGTCAAGAACTCACCGCCTAACCGGACCGTTCGGTGGATGCAAGACAGGCGGATCGGCCCTGGTAGCGTGTCCACCGTTCGACGTCCTTTAACGACCCGTCCTGCGAGGCGGGGAAGGAGGTCTGTGCGCCTTGGCGCCCATCACCGATCCAGCCACCGGCGATCGCCGCACCTCCCTGACGGCCTCTCGAGACGTTCTCGAGGCCGCGGACATCCACCGGGCACTGACCCGCATCGCGCACGAGATCCTCGAGCGCAACAAGGGCGCCGGCCAGGTCCTGCTGCTCGGCATCCCGACCCGAGGGGTCGCGCTGGCCCGACGCCTGGCCGAGCGCATCGCCGACGTCGAGGGCAGCCCGGTGCCGGTCGGCTCGCTGGACATCACGATGTACCGCGACGACCTGCGCCTGCACCCGGCACGGGCGCTGGCCCGCACCGACATCCCCGAGCCGGGGGTCGACGGCAAGGTCGTCGTCCTGGTGGACGACGTCCTGTTCTCCGGGCGCACCGTCCGGGCCGGGCTGGACGCGCTGAACGACCTGGGCCGGCCCCGGTCGGTCCAGCTCGCCGTACTGGTCGACCGCGGCCACCGCGAGCTGCCTATCCGGGCCGACTACGTGGGCAAGAACCTGCCGACGTCCTACCGCGAGCAGGTCACGGTGCTGCTGTCCGAGCACGACGGGCGCGACGCGGTGCTGCTGGGCACCCGCAGCGACCAGGCGGGGGAGCGGGCGTGAACAGGCACCTGATCTCGGCGGCGGACCTGACCTACGACGACGCGCTGCTCGTCCTGGACACCGCGACGCAGATGGCCGCCCTGAACCACCGGGAGATCAAGAAGCTGCCCACGCTGCGGGGGCGCACCGTGGTCAACCTGTTCTTCGAGGACTCGACCCGGACCCGGATCTCCTTCGAGGCGGCCGCCAAGCGGCTGTCCGCGGACGTGATCAACTTCGCGGCCAAGGGGTCGAGCGTCTCCAAGGGCGAGACCCTCAAGGACACCGCCTTGACTTTGGAGGCGATGGGCGCCGACGCCGTGGTGATCCGGCACGGCTCCAGCGGCGCGCCGCACCGGCTGGCCAACTCGGGGTGGATCGGCGGTTCGGTGGTCAACGCCGGCGACGGCACCCACGAGCACCCCACGCAGGCGCTGCTGGATGCCTTCACGATGCGCCGGCACCTGGCCGGCGGCGCCGGGGACCTGGCCGGTAGGCGGGTCACCATCGTCGGGGACATCCTGCACAGCAGGGTGGCCCGGTCCAACGTCTTGCTGCTGGCCACCCTCGGCGCCGACGTCACCTTGGTCGCCCCCCCGACGCTCCTGCCCGTCGGGGTCGAGTCCTGGCCGTGCGCGGTGTCCTACGACCTGGACGGGCCGCTGGCCAAGTCCGACGCGGTGATGATGCTGCGGGTCCAGCGCGAGCGGATGAGCGACGCCTACTTCCCCAGCGCCAACGAGTACAGCCGGCGCTACGGGCTGGACCGGGCCAGGGCCGCGCTCCTGCCGGACCACGCGATCGTGATGCACCCCGGGCCGATGAACCGGGGCATGGAGATCGCCGCCGAGGTCGCCGACGGGGCCCGTTCGACGATCGTGGAACAGGTGACCAACGGGGTCAGCGTCCGGATGGCTGTGCTGTACCTGCTGCTCGGCGGCGCCGCCCCGGCGGTCGCCGGCCAGGTGCCCGCCCATCCCGGCCGCACCGAGCGGGCGGAGTCGGCGCCGTGAGCGACTGGGTCGTCAGCGGCGCCCTGCTCCTGGGCGAGCGGGCGGTGGACCTGGTGGTCCGCGACTCGGTGATCGCCGAGATCACCGACGCGGGACGGGCGTCAGCGGCCGGGGCCGAGGTGCTGGACGCCACCGGGCTGGTCGCGCTGCCCGGACTGGTCGACCTGCACACCCACCTTCGCGAGCCCGGCCGCGAGGACGCCGAGACGGTGCGGTCCGGGACGGCGGCCGCGGCCCTGGGCGGGTTCACCGCGGTGCACGCCATGGCCAACACTGACCCGGTCGCCGACACCGCGGGCGTGGTGGAGCAGGTCTGGCGGCTGGGCCGCGAGGCCGGCCACTGCGACGTCCAGCCGGTCGGCGCGGTGACGGTGGGGCTGGAGGGTTCCCGGCTGGCCGAGCTCGGCGCGATGGCCACCTCGGCGGCCGGGGTGCGGGTCTTCTCCGACGACGGCCGCTGCGTGTCGGACGCGGTCCTCATGCGCCGGGCCCTGGAGTACGTCAAGGCCTTCGACGGGGTGATCGCCCAGCATGCGCAGGAGCCGCGGCTGACCCAGGACGCCCAGATGAACGAGGGCGCGCTGGCCGGCATCCTGGGGCTGCGCGGCTGGCCTGCGGTGGCCGAGGAGGCGATCATCGCCCGAGACGTCCTGCTGGCCGAGCACGTCGGGTCCCGGCTGCACGTGTGCCACGTGTCAACGGCGGGCTCGGTCGAGCTGATCCGCTGGGCCAAGGGCAAAGGCGTCGCGGTGACCGCCGAGGTCACCCCGCACCACCTGCTGCTCACCGACGAGCTGGCCGCCACCTACGACCCCACCTACAAGGTCAACCCGCCGCTGCGGACCAAGGCCGACGTGGAGGCGCTGCGCGCAGCCCTGGCCGACGGCACCATCGACGCGGTCGCCACCGACCACGCCCCCCACCCGGTGGAGGACAAGGACTGCGAGTGGTCCGCCGCCGCCTTCGGCATGGTCGGGCTGGAGACCGCACTGGGTGTCGTGGCGCAGGCGATGGTCGAGACCGGGCTGCTCGACTGGGCGGGCGTGGCCGACCGGATGTCCGCCCGCCCGGCCCGCATCGGCCGCCTCGCCGGGCAGGGTCGTCCGCTGCAGGTGGGCGAGCCGGCCAACCTGGTCCTGGTCGACCCGCAGGCGCGCTGGACGGTCGACCCCGCCGCCCTGACGTCCAAGAGCCACAACACCCCCTTCGCCGGCTGCGAGCTGCCAGCCGCGGTGGTGGCCACCTTCCTGCGAGGGCGCCCGACGGTACTGGACGGCAGGCTCGCCGGGCGGGCGGCCGGGGAACCGGCGTGAGCACGCCCGGACCCACCCCGGCGGCCCTGCTGGTCCTGGAGGACGGCCGCACCTTCACCGGGCAGGCCTACGGCGCGGTCGGTGAGGCGTTCGGAGAGGCGGTCTTCTGCACAGCCATGACCGGCTACCAGGAGACCCTCACCGACCCCTCCTACCACGGGCAGGTCGTGGTGATGACCGCCCCGCACATCGGCAACACCGGGGTCAACGACGAGGACGGGGAGTCCGGCCGGATCCAGGTCAGCGCCTTCGTGGTGCGCGACCCGTCCCCGGTCCCGTCCTCGTGGCGGTCGCGACGCTCCCTGCAGGAGGAGCTGGCCGACTCCGGCACCGTCGGGATCAGCGGGATCGACACCCGGGCGCTGACCCGGCACCTGCGCGACCGCGGCGCGATGCGCGTGGGGGTGTCGTCGGTCGAGGCCGACGCCGCCGCCCTGCTGGCCCGCGTCCGGGCCAGCCCGCAGATGGCCGGGGCCGACCTGGCCAGCGCGGTGTCCACCCGCGAGCCCTACGTGGTCCCGGCGCTGGGGACCCGCCGGTTCACGGTGGCGGCCCTGGACCTGGGGATCAAGGCCATGACCCCGCACCGGATGGCCGAGCGAGGGATCGAGGTCCACGTGCTGCCCTGCGCCACGACCGCGGCCCAGCTGGCCGCGTTGTCGGTGGACGGGCTGTTCGTCTCCAACGGTCCCGGCGACCCGTCCACCGCGCACGGTCCGGTGGAGCTGGTCCGGGCCGCGCTCGACGCGCGGCTGCCGGTGTTCGGGATCTGCTTCGGCAACCAGGTCCTGGGCCGGGCCCTGGGCCTTTCGACCTACAAGCTGAAGTTCGGCCATCGCGGGACCAACCAGCCGGTCCAGGACCGGGCCACCGGGCGGGTGGAGATCAGCGCGCACAACCACGGCTTCGCGGTCGACGCGCCCACCGACCGCCCTTCGCAGACCCCCTACGGGCGGGTCGAGGTCAGCCACGTCTGCCTCAACGACGGTGTCGTGGAGGGACTGGTCTGCCGCGACGTGCCGGCGTTCTCCGTCCAGTACCACCCCGAGGCCGCCGCCGGACCGCACGACTCGGCATACCTGTTCGACCGGTTCGCCGAGCTGATGGCGACGGTGGCCTGATGCCTCGGCGCACCGACCTGGCCAGCGTGCTGGTGATCGGCTCCGGGCCCATCGTGATCGGCCAGGCCTGCGAGTTCGACTACTCCGGCACCCAGGCGTGCCGGGTGCTGCGTGCCGAAGGGCTGCGCGTGGTGCTGGTCAACTCCAACCCGGCGACGATCATGACCGACCCGGAGTTCGCCGACGCCACCTACATCGAGCCGATCACCCCGGAGGTGGTCGCCAAGATCATCGAGCGGGAGCGGCCGGACGCACTGCTGGCCACCCTGGGCGGGCAGACCGCGCTGAACTGCGCCGTGGCCCTGCACGAGCGCGGCATCCTGGCCGAGTTCGGGGTCGAGCTCATCGGGGCCGACTTCGACGCCATCCAGCGCGGGGAGGACCGGTCGAAGTTCAAGCAGATCGTCGCCGGGCTGTCCGCGCACCTGGAAGCGGAGTCCGCGCGCTCGGCCATCTGTCACAGCATCGACGACCTGCTCGGCGCCGTCGACGACCTGGGGTACCCGGTGGTCGTGCGGCCGTCGTTCACCATGGGCGGCGCCGGCTCCGGGATGGCCTACGACGAGGCGGACCTTCGGCGCATCGGCGGCGCCGGGCTGGCGGCCAGCCCGACCACCGAGGTGCTCCTGGAGGAGTCGATCCTGGGCTGGAAGGAGTTCGAGCTCGAGCTGATGCGCGACCGCGCCGACAACGTCGTGGTCGTCTGCTCGATCGAGAACATCGACCCGATGGGCGTGCACACCGGCGACTCGATCACCGTCGCGCCCGCCCTGACCCTGACCGACCGCGAGTTCCAGCGGATGCGCGACGTCGCGATCGAGGTGATCCGCGCGGTCGGGGTGGACACCGGCGGCTGCAACATCCAGTTCGCGGTCAACCCCGACGACGGCCGCCTGGTCGTCATCGAGATGAACCCTCGGGTGTCGCGCTCGTCCGCTCTGGCGTCCAAGGCGACCGGCTTCCCGATCGCCAAGATCGCCGCCCGGCTGGCCATCGGCTACACCCTGGACGAGATCCCCAACGACATCACCGGCCAGACGCCGGCCTCGTTCGAACCCGCCCTGGACTACATCGTGGTCAAGGTCCCCAGGTTCGCCTTCGAGAAGTTCCCCCAGGCCGACCCGACGCTGACGACCACGATGAAGAGCGTCGGGGAGGCGATGGCGATCGGGCGCTCGTTCACCGAGGCGCTGCAGAAGGCGCTGCGCTCGGTCGAACGGCCCGAGGCGGTCTTCCACTGGAACGGTGACCCGGCCGGCCTGGACCGGCAGGCCCTGGTGTCGGCCGCGTCCGTCCCGCTGGACGGCCGGCTGACGGTCGTCCAGCAGGCCCTGCGGGCCGGTGCGAGCGTCGCCGAGCTTGCCCGCGCCACCGGCATCGACCCGTGGTTCCTGGAGCAGGTGCAGGCGATCAACCAGGGCGCGGCAGCGCTGGCCGCGGCACCGGAGCTGGACCCGTCGGCGCTGCGCGCCGCCAAGCGCATGGGCATGTCCGACGCCCAGATCGGCGCCCTGCGCTCGCTGCCCGAGCAGGTCGTGCGAGGCGTCCGGCACGCCCTGGGTATCCGGCCGGCGTTCAAGACGGTGGACACCTGCGCCGCCGAGTTCGCGGCGACCACGCCCTACCACTACTCCTGCTACGACGAGGAGACCGAGGTGGCACCGCGGCAGTCACCGGCGGTGCTGATCCTGGGCAGCGGTCCCAACCGGATCGGCCAGGGCATCGAGTTCGACTACTCGTGCGTGCACGCCGCGATGACCCTGCGCGAGGCCGGGTACACCACCGTCATGGTCAACTGCAACCCCGAGACGGTGTCCACGGACTACGACACCAGCGACCGGTTGTACTTCGAGCCGTTGACCCTGGAAGACGTCCTGGAGGTCGTGCACGCCGAGCGGGCGGCCGGTCCGGTGGTCGGGGTGATCGTCTCCCTCGGCGGGCAGACCCCGCTGGGACTGGCCCAAGGTCTGGCCGACGCCGGCGTCACGGTGCTGGGAACCTCCCCGGCGGCGATCCACCTGGCCGAGGAGCGGGGCGCCTTCGGCGCGGTGCTGGCCGAGGCGGGGCTGCCGGCCCCCCGGTACGGCATGGCCACCAGCTACGAGCAGGCCACAGCGATCACCGCCGAGATCGGCTACCCGGTGCTGGTCAGGCCGTCCTACGTCCTGGGCGGGCGCGGGATGGAGATCGTCTACGACGACTCCGCGCTGCGCCAGGCGCTGGGCCGCATCCGCGGCGCGGACCTCGGTGGCGCGGACGAGTCCGCTACCTGGGCGCACCCGATCCTGGTCGACCGGTTCCTCGACGACGCCACCGAGATCGACGTCGACGCGCTCTATGACGGGACCGACCTGTACCTGGGTGGGGTCATGGAACACATCGAGGAGGCCGGGATCCACTCCGGCGACTCCGCGTGCGTGCTGCCGCCGATCACGTTGGGACGGGCCGAGATCAACCGCATCCGGCGCTCGACCGAGGCGATCGCCCGTGGCGTGGGGGTGCGCGGCCTGATCAACGTCCAGTACGCGCTGGTCAGCGACGTCCTGTACGTCCTGGAGGCGAACCCGCGGGCCTCGCGCACCGTGCCCTTCGTGTCCAAGGCCACCGCCGTCCCGCTGGCGAAGGCGGCCGCCCGGGTGATGCTGGGCGAGACGATCGCCGAGCTGCGCGCCGAGGGCCTGCTGCCGGTCAGCGGCGACGGCGGGACGATGGCGCGCGACGCGCCGGTCTCGGTCAAGGAGGCGGTGCTGCCGTTCGGCCGCTTCCACGGCGTGGACACCGTCCTGGGACCGGAGATGCGCTCCACCGGTGAGGTGATGGGCATCGACGCGGTGTTCGGCACCGCCTTCGCCAAGTCGCAGATGGCCGCGTACGCCGGCGGTCTGCCCACCAAGGGCCGCGCGTTCGTCAGCGTCGCCGACCGGGACAAGCGTTCGATGGTCTTCCCGGTCAAGCGCCTGGCCGACCTGGGCTTTGAGATCCTGGCCACCGAGGGCACCGCGGAGGTCCTGTACCGGTGCGGAGTGGTCGCGACCGTGGTCCGCAAGCACTACGAGCCGGACGACGGCACACCCGACGCGGTGCAGCGGATCCTGGCCGGGGAGGTCGACCTCATCATCAACACCCCCTACGGCGTCGGCTCGCGGCTGGACGGGTATGAGATCAGGACCGCGGCAGTGACCAAAGCCGTGGCGTCGATCACCACGGTGCAGGGCCTGTCCGCGGCGGTCCAGGGCATCGAGGCGCTCATCAGGGGCGAGATCGGGGTCGTGGCGTTGCAGGAGTACGGTGCGGCAGTGCGCGCGGGACGAGGTGAGGTCTGATGGCGGCCGTGCAGGTTCGCGGCGAGGTCCTGTCGATCCGCCGGGCGGGAGAGTTCCACGCACTGACCGTCGTCGCCCCGGGAGTCGCCGAAGGGGCCCGGCCGGGCCACTTCGTGGCGGTGGCGGTCGGCGGACCGTCGTCGGCCACCTTGCTGCGTCGGGCCTTCTCGATCTACCGGGTCCAAGAGCGCGGCGTCTACGGCAGCACCGTCGAGATCATCTTCGCCGTCCAGGGCAAGGGGACCGCGTGGCTGGCCGAGCGCCGCGCGCACGACCCGGTGGACATCGTCGGCCCGCTGGGGCGTCCGTTCGCCCTGCCGAAGGAGCCGGTGACCGCGACGCTGGTCGGCGGCGGGTACGGGTCGGCGCCGCTGTTCTCACTGGCCGAGCAGCTGCGCGGTCGCGGCTGCCGCGTCGACTTCGTCCTCGGGGCGGCGTCCGAGCCGCGGCTGTTCGGGGCTCTGGAGGCCAAGCGCATGTCGACGCAGGTGGCGATCACCACCGAGGACGGCTCCCTCGGCGAGCGCGGCCGGGTGACCGACGTTCTGCCGGCCATGATCAAGCGCTCGGGCGCCGAGGTCGTCTACGCCTGCGGCCCGATGCCGATGCTGCGCGCCGTGCACGCCATCGCCGAGGCGTACGGCGCGCACAGCCAGTGCGCGGTCGAGGAGGCCATGGCCTGCGGCATCGGGGTCTGCATGACCTGCGTGCTGCCGGTGGTCGGTGACGACGGCCAGACCCGGATGCTGCGCTCCTGCGTGGACGGGCCGGTCTTCCGCGGCGACCGGGTCCGCTGGGACGACATCGGAACCGTCCCCGCGGACACCGTCGGCGCACCGGTCGGGCCGGAGCTGCTATGACCCGGATGCGCATCACCACCACCCGCCCAGGCGCGCGGCCCCTGCCGCCGGTCGACATGACCAGCTCGTTCGGCGGCGTACCGCTGCCCAACCCGATGCTGACCGCGTCCGGCTGCGCCGGCGCGGGCCGAGAGCTGGACCAGTTCTTCGACGTCGCCGACCTGGGCGCCGTGGTCACCAAGTCGATCATGCTGCGACCACGCTCAGGCCGGCCAACCCCCCGGATGGCCGAGACTGCCAGCGGGATGCTCAACTCGATCGGCCTCCAGGGCCCGGGCGTCGACGCGTTCATCGACACCGACCTGGCCTGGCTGGGCCGGCGCGGCGCCCGCGCCGTGGTGTCCATCGCCGGCAGCAGCGTCGAGGAGTTCGCCAAGCTGGCCCAGCGGCTGCGCAACACGGACGGGATCACCGGGGTCGAGGTCAACATCTCCTGCCCCAACGTTCAGGACCGTGGCCTGGTCTTCGCCTGCGACCCGCTGGCCGCGGCTGCGGTGGTGGCCGCCGTCCGGCGCAACAGCGCACCCGGGGTGCCGGTGGTCGCCAAGCTGTCACCGGACGTGACCGACATCGTCGCGGTCGCCCGCGCGGTGGTCGACGCGGGGGCCGACGGCCTGTCGATGATCAACACTGCGCTCGGCCTGACCGTGGACACCGAGACCATGCGCCCGGCCCTGGCGGGGGTGACCGGAGGCCTTTCTGGTCCGGCGATCCGCCCGCTGGCGCTGCGGTGCGTGTGGCAGGTGCACGCCGAGCTGCCGACGGTGCCGATCGTCGGGATGGGCGGGATCAGGACGGGCCTGGACGCCCTGGAGTTCATCCTGGCAGGTGCGTCCGCAGTCGCCGTCGGCACGGCGATCTTCAACGACCCGAGCTCTCCGCTGCGCGTCCTGCACGAGCTCCAGCGCGAGCTCGGCGACCGAGGCTTCGACCGCCTGGTCGACGCGGTCGGCTATGCCCACCGCCCGGAGTCGGCTGCGGGTGACGCGGGCGACGCCGACGAGGCGGACGCCGACGAGGACTCCGGCGCGCCGTCGCCGGCCGCGAGCGCGCAGGCCGCGCCGTGAGCATCGGGTCGGTCGACGAGCCGGCGGCGGCCGCCGCGCCGATCGCGGTCGCCCTGGATGCCCCCGACCTGGCGACCGCCGTGCGCTGGGCCCGCGCCGTCGGGCCCTTCGTCCAGGTGGTCAAGGTCGGGCTCGAGCTGTACCTGCGGGAGGGCCCGGTCGCGGTCGGTGCGGTGGCGGCGGCCAGCGGCCGGCCGGTGTTCTTGGACCTGAAGCTGCATGACATCCCGAACACTGTCGCCGGAGCGGCCCGGGCGGTCGCGGGGCTCGGCCCCGCCTTCGTGACCGTTCATGCCGCGGGCGGATCGGCGATGATCGCCGCCGCGGCCGACGCGCTCCCGCACGCCACGGTCGCCGCCGTCACCGTGCTGACCTCCCTGTCGGCGGCCGACCTTGACCAGATCGGGCTGGTCGGGCCGCCACTGGACGCAGTTCGACGGCTCGCCGTGCTGGCGGTCGCCGCCGGGGCACGTGCGCTGGTGTGCTCGCCCCTGGAGGTGGCGGCCGTGCGGGCTGAGGTCGGCCCGGGAATCGTCTTGATCACCCCGGGAGTACGCGCCGGTGCTCCCGACCCGGCCCAGGTGCTGCTCGCGGCCGTTGGGCACGGCGACCAGGCCAGGGTCGCCACCGCCGAGCAGGCCCTCGCCGACGGGGCCGACCTGCTTGTGGTGGGACGGCCCATCACCGGCGCCGACGACCCCGGGCAGGCGGCGATGGCGATGGCGATGGCCATGGCGACCAGGCGTCCCGCGTGAGCCGGGCCGACCGCGGTGACCCGGCGGGCCGCGCCGCGTTGCCGCGGCGTGGACCGGGCCAGTAGGTTCCTAGCGCCCGGTCCTGCGTTGTCCACGACCGTCTTTCGACCTGCGAGGACCCGTTGGCCCTTCCACCGCTGACCCCCGAGCAGCGCCTCGACGCCCTGGCCAAGGCTGCGGCGGCCCGGCGGGAGCGCGCCGAGGTGAAGAACCGGCTCAAGCACTCCGGTGCCTCGCTGGTCGCCGTCGTGCGCGAGGGGCGGGCCAACGACACCATCGGGAAGATGCGGGTCTCTGCGCTGCTGGAGTCGATGCCCGGGGTCGGCAAGGTCCGGGCCCGACAGATCATGGACCGCCTGGGCATCGCCGCGACCCGGCGGGTGCGCGGGCTCGGCACCAACCAGGTGGCAGCGCTCGAGCGCGAGTTCGGTGCCGGTTCCTGAGCCGGCCCGCCTCACGGTGCTGTCAGGACCGTCCGGGGTGGGCAAGAGCACCGTGGCGACGTACGTGCGCGACCACAACCCGTCGGTGTGGCTGTCGGTGTCGGCCACGACCCGGCCCCCGCGCCCCGGGGAGAGCGACGGGGTCGACTACTGGTTCGTCAGCGGCGAGGAGTTCGCCGGGATGGTCGAGCGTGGGGAGCTGCTGGAGTACGCCCAGTTCGCCGGGAACTACTACGGGACCCCGCTGGCCCCGGTGACCGAGCATCTGGGCGCCGGCACCGCGGTGCTCCTGGAGATCGAGCTGAACGGGGCCCGTCAGGTCCGGGCCGCCAGCGGACGCGACACCCTGGCGGTCTTCCTCGCGCCGCCGTCCTGGGCCGAGCTCGTCCGGCGCCTGGTCGGCCGGGGCACCGAGGCGGCCGACGTGATCGAGCGCCGCCTGGCCACAGCCCGGGTCGAGCTCGCCGCCCAGTCCGAGTTCGACGCGGTCGTCGTCAACGACGACGTTCGGTCCGCCGCACAGCGGCTGGTAGCCTTGATGGGAATCATGGACGGCTCCTGACCGCCTGGTCGCCCTTCCCGGGCCCGGTCCATGATCTCGACCCTCACCAGTCGGAAGGCTCCGCGTGTCCGGTACCGTCGCAGCTCCCGAAGGCATCACTAACCCGCCGATCGACCAGCTCCTGACCAAGGTCGACTCCAAGTACAGCCTGGTCCTGTACTCGGCGAAGCGGGCCCGCCAGATCAACGCCTACTACAGCCAGCTCGGTGAGGGCCTCCTGGAGTACGTCGGCCCCCTGGTGGACACCCATGTCCAGGAGAAGCCGCTGTCCATCGCGATGCGCGAGATCAACGAGGGCCTGCTGACCCTCGAGCACATCGAGCCCTGACCCGACGCCGGTGATCGTCCTGGGCGTCGGCGGCGGGATCGCCGCCTACAAGGCGGTCGAGGTCCTGCGGCGGCTGACTGAGTCCGGTCACGACGTTCAGGTGGTCCCGACGGCCGCGGCCCTGCAGTTCGTCGGCGCACCCACCTGGGCCGCGCTGTCCGGGAGGGCCGTCACGGCCGACCTGTGGGCCGGCGCCGCCGAGGTCCCGCACGTGCGGACCGGCCGTGAGGCGGACCTCGTCCTGGTCGTCCCGGCGACGGCCGACCTGATGGCCCGGGCGGCACACGGCCTGGCTGACGACCTGCTGACCAACACCTTGCTCACCGCCGCCTGCCCGGTCGTCTACGTGCCGGCGATGCACACCGAGATGTGGCAGAACCCGGCGACCGTCGACAATGTCGCCCTGCTGCGCAGCCGCGGCGCCGTCGTCGTCGAACCGGCCGTGGGCCGGCTGACCGGCGCGGACACGGGCAAAGGCCGCCTTCCCGAGCCCGAGGCGGTGGTGGCACTGGCGCTGCGGGTGCTGGCCCGAGGATCTCGCGCACCCGACCTGGCGGGGCGCACCGTGGTGGTCTCCGCGGGTGGCACCCGCGAGCCCATCGACCCTGTCCGGTTCGTGGGGAACCGCTCGAGCGGGCGCCAGGGCTACGCGCTGGCGACCACCGCGGCGGCCAGGGGCGCGCAGGTGGTCCTGGTGTCGGCGAACGTCGCCCTGCCCGACCCCGCCGCAGTCACCATCGTGCGGGTCGGCACGGCTGCCGAGCTGGCCGTGGCCGTGCGGGCCGCGGCCCAGGACGCCGATGTCGTGGTCATGGCGGCGGCGGTCGCCGACTTCCGACCGGCCGCCGTGGCCCCGGCCAAGATCAAGAAGGGCCCCTCGTCGTCGGCCGCGCCCGAGCCGCTGGCGTTGGAGCGGACCGAGGACGTGCTGGCCTGCCTGGTTGCCGACCCGCCGCGCAAGGGCCAGCTCCTGGTCGGCTTCGCCGCCGAGACCGGGGACGGGACCGGCGACTGGCTCGCCCTTGGGCGGGCCAAGCTCGCCGCCAAGGGCTGCGACCTGCTCGTAGTCAACGAGGTCGGCCGCGGGCTGGGCTTCGAGGTCGCCGACAATGCCGCGGTCGTCCTGGGCGCCGACGGGACGCAGGTCACGGTGGCGACCGGCCCGAAGGAAGACCTGGCCGACGTCGTCTGGGACCTGGTGGTCCAGCGACTGACCGGCGGCTGACGGCGCCACCGGCCGGGTTGCCCGGATCACGGTTTTCGGCCCGGTGGCCTGTCCCGGATAGACTCACCGGCGTTCGTTGCCCCCGAGCGCAGGAGTCTCCCGTGTCCAGTCGACTGTTCACCTCTGAGTCGGTGACCGAAGGCCACCCCGACAAGATCGCCGACCAGATCAGCGACACGATCCTGGACGCGCTGCTCAAGGAGGACCCCAAGAGCCGGGTCGCTGTGGAGACGATGGTGACCACCGGCCAGGTGCACGTGGCCGGCGAGGTGACCACAGCGGCGTACGCCGACATCCCCACGATCGTGCGCGAGAAGATCCTCGAGATCGGCTACGACTCGTCCAAGAAGGGCTTCGACGGCCAGTCGTGCGGGGTTTCGGTGTCGATCGGGTCGCAGTCCCCGGACATCGCCCAGGGCGTCGACGACGCGTTCGAGGAGCGCTCCGAGGGCAGCATGGACCCCCTGGACCGCCAGGGCGCCGGTGACCAGGGGCTGATGTTCGGCTACGCGTGCCAGGACACCCCCGAGCTCATGCCGCTGCCGATCTGGCTGGCGCACCGCCTGGCCCAGCGGCTGTCCGCGGTCCGCAAGGACGGCACCATCCCCTACCTGCGTCCGGACGGCAAGACCCAGGTCACCATCGAGTACCAGGGATCGCGCCCGGTCCGCCTGGACACCGTGGTGGTCTCCAGCCAGCACGCCGGCGACATCGACCTGGCGACCTTGCTCCAGCCGGACGTCGAGGAGTTCGTGATCCGCCCCGAGCTCGAAGCGCTGTCCATCGACACCTCCGACTACCGGGTTCTGGTCAACCCCACCGGCCGCTTCGAGGTCGGCGGCCCGATGGGCGACGCGGGCCTGACCGGGCGCAAGATAATCGTCGACACCTACGGCGGCATGGCCCGGCACGGCGGCGGTGCCTTCTCCGGCAAGGACCCGTCCAAGGTCGACCGCTCGGCCGCGTACGCGATGCGCTGGGTCGCCAAGCACGTGGTGGCCGCCGAGCTGGCGCAGCGGTGCGAGGTCCAGGTCGCCTACGCGATCGGCAAGGCACACCCGGTGGGTCTGTTCGTGGAGACCTTCGGTACCGGGGCGCTGTCCGACGAGGAGATCCAGCGCGCCGTCTCGCAGGTGTTCGACCTTCGGCCGGCCGCGATCATCGCCGACCTGGACCTGCTGCGGCCGATCTACGCCCAGACCGCCGCCTACGGTCACTTCGGACGGCTGCTGCCGGACTTCACCTGGGAGCGCACCGACCGGGTGGACGCCCTGCGCGCCGCAGCCGGCGCCTGAGAAACCCGGCGGAGCGCAGCACGGCCGGCGGGCGGGCGTCGGCGCGCTCTGGTAGGACGGGCGGGTGAACGTCGGCGGCGACCAGCTTGCGCTGGCGCGCCGACGCAGCCGCGCGGCTCGCCCTGCGCCGCCGGAAGGGCTGTCTGCCACGGCGCCGGTCGCCACGGTGGCGGTCGACGTCGGGCTCGCCCACCTGGACCGACCCTTCGACTACCTGGTCCCCGCCTCGATGGACCAGGCGGCGCGACCGGGGGTCCGGGTCCGGGTGCGCTTCGCCGGACGGCTGGTCGCCGGGTTCGTGCTCGAGCGGACCCAGGCCTCCGAGCATGCCGGCACCTTGGCCCGGCTGGACCGCGTGGTCTCCCCGGAGCCGGTGCTGAGCTCGCAGGTGGCGGCGCTGGCCCGGGCCGTCGCCGACCGGTACGCCGGGACCATGGCCGACGTCCTGCGCCTGGCGGTGCCACCGCGGCACGCCCGTGTCGAGGCGGAGGTGCTCACCCCCGCCCCGACCGGCGCCCCAGGGGCGGCGGCTGCGACGCCCGCGCCGGATCCGGGGCTGTGGTCCCGCTACGGGGCGGGCCCGGCGTTCCTGCGGGCGGTGGCGTCCGGGGGCGCGCCCGCTGCGGTGTGGACGGCCCTGCCCGGGCCGAGCTGGCCGGCCGAGATCGCTGACGCCGTCCTGGCTGCCACTGCGGCCGGGCGGGGGGCGCTGGTGGTGGTTCCCGACCACCGGGATGTGGACCGGGTGGCCACCGCCCTCACCGCCGCAGCGGTAGCGGCCGGCCGGTCGCTGGACCCGGTGGTGCTCACCGCCGAGCTGGGTCCCGCCGAGCGCTACCGCCGCTGGCTGGCCGTGTCCCGAGGCCAGGCCCGCGCGGTCATCGGGACGCGGGCGGCGATGTTCGCGCCGGTCCGCGCGCTCGGCCTGGTCGTGGTCTGGGACGACGGGGACGACCTGCACGCCGAGCCGCACGCCCCCTACCCGCACGTGCGCGAGGTGCTGGCCCTGCGCGCCGAGCAGGAGAACGCCGCCCTGCTGGTCGGGGCTCTGGCGCGCACCGCCGAGGCCGAGCTGCTGGTGCGCTCGGGCCGGGCCCACCCGGTCCAGGCATCCAAGGACCAGCTGCGCCGCTGCGCGCCCGCCGTCCGCGCGGCCGGGGACGACGCCGAGCTGGCCCGCGACCCGGCAGCTCGCTCCGCCCGCCTACCCACGCTCGCGTGGGAGGCCGTGCGGCGGGGACTGTCGACCGGGCCGGTGCTGGTCCAGGTCCCCAGGCGCGGCTACCTGCCGAGCCTGTCGTGCGTCCAGTGCCGCGCTCCCGCCCGGTGCGTCACCTGTGCGGGGCCGCTGGCCCTTGCGTGGCAGCGCGGGCAGGCATCGTGTCGATGGTGCGGACGCAGCGCCGGTCAGTGGCGGTGCCCGCAGTGTGACGGGGCCCGCTTTCGTGCGGTCGTCGTGGGTGCGGCGCGCACCGCGGAGGAGCTCGGCCGTGCCTTCCCGGGCGTCGCCGTCCGCACCTCGGGCCGGGACGGCGTGCTGGCCTCGGTGGGCTCGCAGCCGGCCCTGGTGGTGGCCACCCCCGGCGCCGAACCGGTCGCCGACGGCGGGTACGCCGCGGCCCTGCTGCTGGACGGCTGGGCGCTGCTGGCCCGCCCTGACCTGCGGGCGGGGGAGGAGGCCCTGCGTCGCTGGCTGGCGGCGGCCGCGCTGGTGCGCCCGGCCCGCGAGGGCGGCGCCGTGGTGGTCGCGGCCGAGGTGACCGCCACCGCCGTACAGGCGCTGCTGCGCTGGGACCCGGCCGGGGCCGCCCAGCGCGAGCTGGACGAGCGGACCCGGCTGCGCCTGAGCCCCGCAGTGCGGATGGCCTCCCTGGTCGGTCCGCCCGCGGCGGTCGCGGACCTGCTCGCGCTGATGCACCTTCCCGGCTCGGCCCAGGTCCTGGGTCCGGCCCCGCTGGAGGCCGCGGGGCGTGAGGGGGAGCCCGTCGTGCGCGCCCTGGTCCGGGTCCCGCTGGCCGTCGGGCCTGACCTGACCGCGGCCCTCAAGGCCGGTCAGGGGGTGCGCGGAGCCCGCAAGGCCGCCGACTTCGTGACCGTCCGGGTCGACCCTGAGGCGATCGGCTGAACGCCGGCGCGCACAATGGCCAGATGCCCCAGCCCCGCCCGGACCCCGCGCTGCGGGCGCGGCCCGCGCTGGACACCGTGGTCTTCGACCTGGGCGGCGTCGTCGCCGACTGGGACCCGCGGTACCTGTACCGGGAGCTCTTCGGCGGCGACCACGCCGCCATGGAGCGGTTCCTGGCCGAGGTCGCCACAGCAGACTGGAACCACCAGATGGACGCCGGGCGTCCTCGCGCGCAGGCTGCGGCAGAGCTGGCCGGTCGCCACCCCGAGCAGGCGGAGCTGATCTGGGCCTGGGTCGATCGCTGGCAGGACATGCTGGGCCCCCAGATACCCGGCACGGCTGACCTGCTCGCCGAGCTGGCCGAGGCGGGGGTGCGCCTGCTCGCCCTGACCAACTGGTCCGCCGAGACCTTCCCGGCCGCGCGGCGCCGGTTCGCCGCGTTCGGGTACTTCGAGGCCATCGTCGTGTCCGGCGAGCACGGCATGGCCAAGCCCGACCCTGCCCTGTTCCGGCTGCTGCTGGCCCGCCACGACGTCGACCCGACCCTGGCCGCCTACGTCGACGACCGGGCCGACAACGTCGCGGCCGCCGAGGCGCTCGGGCTGACCGGGCTGGTCTTCACCGAGGCGGCGGCGCTTCGCCGGGACCTGACCGGTCTCGGCCTGCTGGGCTGACCGCGCCGCCCCGGTAGAATGGGGGCCTGCGCCCGCGAGCCGACCAGGTCGCGCGCGTGCCAGCGGACAGCAGAAGGGGACGACTGTGGCCATCGCGCCGATCCGACTCTTCGGCGACCCGGTGCTTCGCACACCTGCCAGCGCCGTCAAGGACTTCGACAAAGAGCTGCGCGTCCTGGTCAAGGACCTGACCGAGACGATGCTCGATGCGCCCGGCGCGGGCCTGGCCGCCCCTCAGCTCGGGGTGCTTCTGCGCGTGTTCACCTACCACGTGGACGACGAGCTCGGCCATCTGGTCAACCCGGTCCTGGACCTGTCGCAGGAGGAGCAGGACGGCGAAGAGGGATGCCTGTCGGTCCCCGGGGTGACCTACCCGACCAGGCGGGCGATGCGCGTGGTCGCCAAGGGCTTCACCATGCACGGCGAGCCGGTCACGATCGAGGGCAGCGAGCTGCTGGCCCGGTGCGTGCAGCACGAGACCGACCACCTCGACGGGATCTTGTTCATCGACCGGCTGGACCGCGAGGCGCGCAAGGCGGCGCTGAAGCAGATCCGCGAGTCCGACTGGTTCGGGGAGAACCTGCCGGCGATCAAGGTGAGCCCGCACCCCACCTACGGCACCGCGCTCTAGCGGCGCGACGGGAGCCTGGGCGCGGTGCGGGTCGTCTTCGCCGGCACGCCCGAGCCGGCCGCGGTCGCACTGGGCGCCCTGTTGGACTCGGGGCACGATGTGGTGGCCGTCCTGACCCGACCGGACGCGCCGGCGGGGCGGGGACGGGCGATGCTCGCTTCGCCGGTCGCCCAGCTGGCCCGCTCGGCGGGGATCGAGCTGCTCACCCCCAGCGGCACCCGCGACCCGGCCCTGGCTGTGCGCCTGGCGCAGCTGGCCCCGGACTGCTGCCCGGTCGTCGCTTACGGGGCGCTGGTCCCGGCGCAGCTGTTGGCCGTCCCGCGGCTGGGCTGGGTGAACCTGCATTTCTCGCTCCTGCCGGCGTGGCGCGGAGCCGCCCCGGTGCAGCACGCCCTGCTGGCCGGCGACCAGGTCACCGGCGCGACCACGTTCCTGCTGGACTCCGGGCTCGACACCGGTCCGGTCCTGGGTGTGGTCACCGAGGCCATCGGCCCCGCCGACACCGCCGGCGACCTCCTGGCGCGGCTGGCCGCCTCGGGCGCGCGCCTTCTGGTGGCCACCTTGGACGGGCTGGCCGGCGGGGCCCTGCGCCCGGTGCCGCAGCCGGTCGACGGGGTGAGCGTGGCCCCCAAGCTGACGGCGGCCGACGCTCGGGTCGACTGGCATGCCCCGGCCCTGCGGGTGGACCGGCTCGTCCGCGGGTGCACCCCGGCGCCGGGCCCGTGGACGACGTGGCGCGGCGAGCGGGTCAAGCTCGGGCCGGTCCAGCTGGCGGTGGGAGACCAGGTGCCGGGCGCGCTGGCCCCGGGCGAGCTGGCCGTCGCCGGGTCCCAGGTGCTGGTCGGCACCGCCAGCACCCCCGTCGCGCTGGGCAGTGTCCAGCCGGCCGGACGACGCCCCATGCCGGCGCCCGACTGGGCCCGGGGGCTTCGCCTGGCCGGCGGCGAACGGTTCGACGGGTGAGCGGGCAGCCACGCGCGCCTCGGCGCCCGGCCAAGCCCTACCGCCGCCCCCAGCCCGACTCCGCCCGGCGGGCCGCCTTCGACCTGCTGCGGGCAGTCGACGAGCGGCAGGCCTACGCCAACCTCGTCCTGCCAGGGATGCTGCGCGAGCGCGGCCTGGACGGCCGCGACGCCGCCTTCGCCACCGAGCTGGCGTACGGGACGCTCCGGGGGCGCGGCACGTACGACGAAGTGCTGGCCGCGTGCGTCGACCGTCCGCTCGCCCAGCTAGACCCGCCGGTGCTGGACCTGCTGCGCCTGGGCGCCCACCAGCTGCTGTCGATGCGGGTGCCCGCGCACGCGGCGGTCGCGGCAACGGTGGAGCTGGCCAGGTTCAGCGTCGGCGACGGTCGGGCGTCCCTGGTCAACGCGGTGCTGCGCAAGGTCAGTACCAGGGATCTGCCGGGCTGGCTGGACCAGGTGGCCCCGGACCCCGAGCGCGACCCGGTGGGCCACCTGGCGGTGACCTACTCTCATCCGCGGTGGGTGGTGGAGGCCTTCCGCGACGCCCTTGGTGGGTCCCTGACCGCGACGGCGGACCTGCTCGCCGCGGACAACGTGCCGGCTGCGGTGACCCTGGTCGCCCGGCCCGGCCGGTCGTCGGTGGAGGAGCTGGTCGCGGCCGGCGCGGAGCCCGGGACCTGGTCGCAGTACGCGGCTCGGCTGCCCGGAGGCGATCCCGGTCAGCTCGCCGCGGTCCGCGAGGGACGGGCCGGGGTCCAGGACGAGGGGAGCCAGCTGGTGGCGACCGCCCTGGCTCGGGCCCCGATCGACGGCCGAGACACGCGCTGGCTCGACCTGTGCGCCGGGCCGGGAGGCAAGGCTGCGCTGCTCGGCGCCCTGGCCGGCCAGCGAGGTGCCACGTTGCTGGCCGCCGAGCTAGCCGGGCACCGGGCGCGGCTGGTGAGCCAGGCGGTCGCCTCCACAGCGCTGGTCGTGGTCGCGGACGCTACCGCCCCGCCGTGGCGGCCGGGTTCCTTCGACCGGGTCCTGGCCGACGTGCCGTGCACCGGACTCGGTGCCCTGCGCCGGCGGCCGGAAGCGCGCTGGCGCCGCCGACCCGCCGACGTGGCCGTGCTGGGCGCCGTGCAGCGCCGGCTGCTGAGCGCGGCGGCCGAGTCGGTCCGCCCGGGCGGCCTGGTCGCCTACGTGACGTGCTCGCCGCACCTGGCCGAGACGCAGGTGGTGGTGGCCGACGTGATCCGCGCCCGCGCAGACCTCGAGCGGGTGGACGCCCGGCCGTACCTGCCCGGGGTTCGTGGTCTGGGCGCCGGTCCGTTCGTCCAGCTGTGGCCGCAGATTCACGGCACGGACGCAATGTTCCTTGCTCTGCTGCGCCGCCAGGTCTGTTAGGCGAGATTGCCAGGTACTCGCGTGGGCATATGACCAAGGGCAGCTTCGGTGATCGTCGACCAGGACCGCCGAAGCCGCGGTCCGATGCGATGAAGGCGACGACGTCGAAAGACTGAGCACGCAAGACCGACGGCGTCTGGAGCGCTGCAGTTCGGGGGCCGGGCGGATTCAGATACGGCAGTTGTTGCGCGTTCATTGATCCGGCCTTTGCACGGCCCGAACATTGCCGCCCTAGGGTCAGCGGCTATGGCAGACGTTGTTCGCAGCGATCTGGCGCACCTGTACCGGCGCGCCGGGTTCGGGGCGACACCGGCCCAGCTCGATGCCGCGGTCCGGGTCGGCTACGACGCCACCGTCGCCGACCTGGTAACCCCCCGCTCTGGTGTGGATCGCGGCGCGGCAGCCACTGCGCCGCCGTCCTTTCAGCTGATGCCGCCACCCGGTACGAGCGCCACCGCCGCGCAGCGTCGCGCGTACCAGGTGCAGGTGGCCGTGGAGTCCAAGCAGCTGATGCTGTGGTGGCTGGACCGGATGGTGATGGCAGATCAGCCGTTCGCCGAGAAGATGACGTTCTTCTGGCACGGCCACTTCGCCACCGCGCTGACCAAGGTCCGCAGCGCGGCCCTGATGCTGCGCCAGAACGAGCTCTTCCGGGCCCAGGGCCTTGGCGCGTTCGACGCCTTGGACCTGGCGGTGGCTAAAGACCCGGCCATGATGGTGTGGCTGGACAGCAACCTGAACGTGGCCGCGCACCCGAACGAGAACTTCGCCCGCGAGAACATGGAGCTGTTCACCCTCGGGTACGGCCGGTACACCGAGGCCGACGTCCGTGAGGCGGCCCGCTGCTACACCGGATGGCGGTACCAGCGCCGCACGGACACCTTCGTCGAGGTGGCCCGGCTGCACGACGCGGGCAGCAAGACCGTCCTGGGCCAGTCCGGCACGTTCGACGGTGCCGACCTCATCTCGATGCTGACCCACAGCCAGGCGTGCCGGCAGTGGGTACCGACCCGGGTGTGGAGCAGGTTCGCCAAGACCGTCACGGTCGACCCGGTGGTGACGTCCCTGGCCGCCGCGTTCGGACCGTCCCTCGACCTGAAGGCCCTGTTCACCGCGACGTTCACCAGCCCCAGCTTCCTGCAGACCAAGGCCGGCCTGGTCAAGCAACCTGTCGAGTACGTCGTGGGGGCGCTGCGGGCGCTGGGCCTGAGAGCGAACTCCGTGCGATACCTGGGGGTCCTGCGGGCCTTGGGCCAGCTTCCGTTCGACCCGCCCAACGTCGGCGGCTGGCCGGCGGACGACGGCTGGCTGACCACAGCGGCCAGCTACACCCGGTTGGAGTTCGCCCGCCGCATCGCCGCGGCCGCGGACCTGTCGGTCGTCGAGCAGAGCGCCCGCTCCGCCCGCGCGGACGCGGCTGCGCACCTGCTGTCCATCGACGGGTTCGGGGCGTCGAGCAGGGCAGCTCTTGCGCAGGTCGCCGACAACCCCGTGTCGCTGGTGGCGCTGGCTCTGTGCGCACCCGAATACGTCGTGAACTAGGAGAGCGACATGGCCGCGAAGATGTCACGACGGCAGTTCCTGGTCTCCAGCGGCGTGGTCGGCGCCACGGCGCTGGCAGCAGGCGCCGGCGTCGTCTCCTTTCGCCGCCTCGCGGCGGCAGGGCAGGCGAACCCACTGCCGGTCGGCGCGGGGATCGTGGTTCTGGTGACGATGTACGGGGGAAACGACGGGCTGAACACCGTCATCCCTTACCAGGACAGCGCCTACTACTCCGGCCGCCCGCAGCTGGCCTACGACCAGGCCAGCGTCCTTCCGCTGGCCGAGGGCATGGGCCTGAACCCCTCGATGACCGGCTTCAAGAAGCTGTACGACACAGGACGGCTGGCCGTCGTTCGCGGAGTGGGCTACCCGGCCCCCGACCGCAGCCACTTCCGGTCGATGGCCATCTGGCAGACCGGTTCCCCCGACGCGGTCGTGCCCACCGGCTGGCTCGGGCGGTGGCTGGACGCCAACGGTGCAGATCCGCTGCTGGCCGTCAACGTGGGCCCGGTCCTGCCCCCGATGCTCGCCGGCCAGCGCTGCGCGGGCGCCGCCGTGCCAGCGGCGGGCGGCATCGCGCTGCCGCCCGGTCCCCTCGGCCAGGGCCTGCGGTCGCTGGACACCGTCACCTCCGGCGGCACGACCCTGCTGGAGCGGGTCACCCAGTCCGGAGCCGACCTGCAACGCCTGGCAGCCGCCGTCGGACCTGCCCTGGCCGCACAGGGCCCTGGTGCCGGGGCAGCACCGGGCAGCGCCGCCAAGGCAGGCGACCTGTCGTCCCAGCTCGACATCGTTGCGGCGTGCATCGCGGCCAACGCGCCCACCCGGATCTACACGGTCTCCCTCGGCGGCTTCGACACCCACGCGGACGAGAAGTCCGCGCAGAGCCAGCTGCTGGGACAGGTCGACCAGGCGGTGACCGACTTCACCACCAAGGTCGGCGCCGGCCCGCACGGGCCCGATGTCGTGGTCGCGCTGTACTCAGAGTTCGGCAGACGGGTCGCCGCCAACGCCAGCCAGGGCACCGACCACGGAACGGCGTCCAACCTCTTCGTGCTGGGGTCCAGCGTAAGAGGCGGTCTCTACGGGGACCAGCCGAGCCTGACCGACCTCGACCAGGGGGACCTGAAGTACAACGTCGACTTCCGCTCGGTCTACGCCACGCTGCTGGAGCGCACGCTGCGGACCGACGCCGACAACATCCTGGCCACCGCCAGGCTGCCTCGGGTCGACTTCGTCTAGTCGCACGCTCCCCGGCCGGGTGTGCCGGGCGTCGGTTCACGTGACCCTGACGTGCCAGGGCGCCCGCACAGCCGGACGACGGTCACCAGGACCCGCCGACGCGGGCCGATGTCACGCGAGTCGAAGTCACGGGGGCGGGGCCACCCGTGCGGTGCCACCCGTGCGGTGCCACGTGTGCGGTGTCACGCGTGCGATGTCACGCGGCCCGAGCATGCGAGGTAATCGGCGACGCGGACAACCTGGCGAGTGACCGCGTCGCGACGGGCGGCCTCCGCGGTCCGGGTCACGATCAACCGGCCCGCACCGGGCTCAAGGCGCCGCGGTCCCGCGTCGACGCTAGACAGAGCAGTTGCTACGGCGTCATCTGGGTGGAGGGCGAGGCGGGGTGGCCCTGTCAGTCGAGCGACGAACCCAGACCGCCATGGTTTTCGACTTCGCCGTGTTCGCCGTCGGCCTGGCGATCGCCGTACCGGTCCTGATGGCCTGGATCGCATACTCGGACGGCCCCAGCGTCGCCGGTGTCACGGCGGTGTGCCTGGTCGTTGTGATGACCCGGTTCCCGCTGGTGCTGACGCACCGCTCGGGCGACATCGTCATCGGCTTCGAGACCTGCTCGCTGGTCTTCCTCGTCCTGACTGTGCCACCGACCCAGGCGCTGGCCCTGTGGTCGGTCGCATCGGCGATCGCGCACGGCACCGAGCGCAAGTCCTGGCGATCACGGGCGTTCAACGTCGGCGTCACCGTCCAGGGTGGCGCGCTGCTGGTGCTGATCGTCACCGCGCTCCAGCCACGCTCAGGCAGCACCGCCGCGGAGCTCGGCGCCGTCATGCTGGGCTGCGCGGTGTATTTCATGTTCGACCTGCTGGTGACCGCGGCATCCCTGGCTCTGGAGGACGGCGCGCCGCTGAGCGCCGGGCTGCGCTGGGGATCGCTGCCAATGGCGCTGGCCTGTTTCGTCAGCATCGACACCCTGGGTTTCCTCGCGGCTCTGCTGCTGGACAGCCAGCGGCAGTGGACGCTGTTGCTGCTACTCGTACCGGTGGCCACGATCTTGGTGGCTGTCCGCTCGGTCAGCACCACCAAGCTGGCGCAGGGCAGGCTGAGCGGCCTGCTCGCGGCCGCCACCCAGGCGCCGGACTGGACCGACGAGGACCAGATCGTGAGCTCACTGCTCGCGCAAGCGGAAAGGACCCTGCGGCACACCGTGGCGTCACTTCGGGCCGACCCGGCCGGGCCCCGCGAGATCGGAACGCCGCTCTGCTGGGGGGGCCGGCCGGTCCGTCACCTGATCGTCCGCCGCTTGGGGGACGGTCACCCGTTCAACGCCGACGACCAGGCGGCCCTGGACGCACTGTCCTCCCTGGCGACGTCCGCGTTCACCCGGCGGGCGCTGGACGACGAGATGGCCTACCTCGCCCGACATGACACGCTGACCGGCCTGCACAACAGGGCGGTGTTTGCCGACCGCTTGGCGCACGCCCTCCTGCGTCGTCCCAAAGACCGCTTGGTCGCCGTCCTCTACTGCGACCTGGACGGCTTCAAGGAGGTCAACGACCTGCTCGGGCACGAGGCCGGCGACCGCCTGCTGGTCGACGTCGCCGACCGCGTCCGCAGCTGCCTGCGTCCGCAGGACACCGCGGCGCGGCTGGGCGGCGACGAGTTCGGGATTCTCCTGGACACGATCACAGACGACGCTCAGGCGCAGGAGATCGCCGGCCGCGTCCTGCACACCCTGACACCGGCCTTCCCCATCGACGGCCAACAGGTGCGGGTCCAGGCAAGCATCGGGATCGCTTATGCAGACGCGGACGCGATCACGGCCGAGACCTTGCTGCACAGTGCCGACACGGCCATGTATGCGGCCAAGAACCTGGGGAAGGGTCGGATCGAGACATTCGTACCGGCGATGCGGACCCGAGATCTGGACCGGCTGGCGGTCGAGAGTGCGCTGCGGCGGGCCGTCCAGGCCGACGACATCGACGTCCACTACCAGCCCGTGGTAAACCTCCACACGGGCTCCCTCGAGGGCTTCGAGGCTCTCGCCAGGTGGACCGACCCCACACTCGGCCTGGTCCCCCCCGACGTGTTCATCCCGGTCGCCGAGCGGATCGGGCTCATCCGGACCCTGGGACTGCAGATCCTGCAGAAAGCCCACCAGGGCGCCGTCCACATGTGCGAGCAGTCCGGCCGTCCGCTTCGACTCGCAGTCAACCTGTCTCCACTGCAGATCGCCGACCCTGCTCTGCTGGACCAGGTCGAGATATTCGCGCGGGACAGCCCCCAGGTGTCCCTGGTGCTCGAGCTGACCGAGGGCACGATGCTTGCCCACGACGAACAGACCAGTGCCGCACTGCACCAGCTCAAGGCCTGCGGCGCCCTTCTCGCCATCGACGACTTCGGAACCGGGTACTCCTCCATCGGGTACCTGCACCGCCTGCCCCTGGACATCCTCAAGATCGACAAGATCTTCGTCCGTCAGCTAGGTGACCCGCGCTCTCGGGCTCTTGTCCAGGGGGTGATCGCGATGGCCCGGGCGATGCGCCTGACGGTGATCACCGAGGGGGTCGAGAACTGGGCGGGGGCGCTCGCGGTCCGGGAGCTCGGCTGTGACCATGCGCAGGGTTACCTGTTCAGCCCTCCGGTTCCACTGGCGACAGCGCTGACTTTGGCCACGGCCGGGCGGGTCGACCTCGCGGCGCTCGCGGCCGGCGCCGGCGAGGGCTCGCCCGTTCCGAAGGGCCGGGGCAGGTCGAAGGCGCTGCTCACCGGTGCCACCTGACCCTCGCCGACTGACACGTGCACCAGGTGCCCGGGGTGCCCGGGGCGCGACTTGGACGCAGGGTCCCGGCCCGCTGGCATGGCAAGCGACAGGCTGCCCGCGTGACCGGCGACGCGCCCATGTTGTCAGACAGACCAACCGGGTCGAGGCTTGGCGTCAGCGAAGTGTGCGGCGTCTGTCAGTCGGATCGGCCATGCGCCGCGAGGGCGTGCTCGGTTCGCGGTGGGCGCCGCCGACGCCGACGTCGACGGGTCATCCAGGCTCATCCAGGCTCATCCGGGCTCGTCTGGGCCCTGTCGGTTGATCCGACGGCCCACCCCAGAGCGAGTTGCCGGGGGATCCGCACGGGGGGTCGGAACACTGGCTCGGACGCGCTGTCCAACAGCACCATGGCGCGCGCGCCAGTTGTCGCGGCAGCCAGGTCGCCGGCATGCATCTCCAGCATCGGTGTTCGTACCGCGCTGCGCGGGTCTGCGCGTTCAGCGGGTCGACCGGGCGGCGCGTCGCCCCGGAGGCTGTTGTGAACCGGCGGGGCAGCCCTTTGGCCCTTGCTCGGGCCTGCGAGCTGGAACGACTCGTCAGACGCCGCGGTTGGGTCGGGTCATCCGTGCGTCCCCCGCGGTCTGCCCATCACAGCCAGGACGGCCGCGACGATCATGACGACGACAGCGCCGAGGATCACCAGGTAGACCCAGAACGGAGTGCCCGGGGCCGGCGTGACCTCGCCGGTCGCCGCACTCAAGATGGTGTCGGTGGGCGAGGTCGTGATCGTCTGCGGCGGCGCGCTGAACGTAACCACAATCGGAGGTCCCTGACCCGGTGGTGGCGTGATCGTGCGAACGGTAACGGTGCCCGGGATCACGATGACCGACGAGCGCACGCTCGTGCGCGTGATCAAGTGGTTGGCCGTGGTCGTCTGCAGATCAGTCGCTGTCGTGGTGGCGGTGTTGTTGATCGTCTGGGTGGCAGTCGCGGTGTTGTTGATCGTCTGGGTGGCAGTCGCGGTGTTGTTGATTGTCTGGGTGGCGGTCTGGGTCGTGATGATCGTCGCCGTGTCGGTCTGGGTCGTGATGATCGTCGCCGTGTCGGTCTGGGTAAGGATCTGCGTCTCCGTGAACGTGGTGTCCAGGGGCGCGCCGTTGGCGATGGTCACCCCGCCAGTCTCGCCGGAAGGCAGGTGATTGATCAACAGCGTCGCCGGGAGGGCACCTAGGAACAGCGCGAGCACCACGGCCCGGGTCGCCCTGCCGCCGAGCGACATCATCGACCGGCCGGTGAGGGGGCGCAGGCGTGCGCACCCCTGCTCGTGGCGCGGCGGGCGCTCGCAGACCGGCCCTCGGCCCTCATACGCCCCGCCTCCCTCCGCATCGTGCCCAATGCTGCGTCGCTCGCGGACCGTCGACTCTCAGTCGACGGCCCGCTCGTGCTCGATCGTCTGCGCCCTTTCCGGCGTCCTACCGGACGCTGAGTGGGCATGTCTGGCTACCAGGCGTCCATTCCCGCGCGCCATTGTGCGCCATTGCGAGCCTGCGCGCATCGGGTGAACGTCTGGTACTGCTGTCAGCCTCGATGGCGGCCTGCCGGCAGGGCTCGGCCGGGTAGGACCTGTCTTGGATGTCAACGCGGGCGGTAGCGGCGATCAGGACCGAGAACATGCCCTCACGGTCGCTCGCCGGACAGCGCGCCTGTTCAGGCGCCCGACGCGCCGCCAGCCGGGTACAGCCAGCCGGTCGGGTCGGCGGTCGTGAGCTCAGCGACCATCCGGTTGCGACCGGCCGCCTTGGCCGCGTAGAGCCGCTTGTCGGCCTCCCTGAGCAGATGCCAGACGGTGTCATGTCCGTGGCCGTCGGCCAGGCCCACGCTGGTGGTCACCGCCAGCCCGGGGCGCACTTCGTCCCACGGCGCGCACTCGATCTGGCGGCGGATCCGCTCGCACGCCTCGGCGGCGGCGTCCATCGCCGTGTCCGGCATGACCAGCGCCAGCTCCTCGCCGCCGTAGCGGGCCACCAGGTCGGCGCCGCGGGTGCAGTCCACCAGGATCTGCGCCACCCAGCGCAGCACCTCGTCCCCGCACGAGTGGCCGTACGCGTCGTTGATCGTCTTGAAGGAGTCAAGGTCGAGCAGGGCCAGCGCGATGGGCCTGCCGTGCCGGACGGCGGCCTCGAACATCCGCACCATCTCGGCGTCAAGGTGTCGGCGGTTGTGCAGTCCGGTCAGCGGGTCGCGGACCGACAGCTCGGCCAGGCTCGACGCCAGCGCGGTCTGGTTGCGAAGGGCCGCCTCCAGCTCGGCGGTCCGTTCCGCCACCCTCAGCTCCAGGTGCCGGTTGGCCTCGAGAAGCTCGCACGAGAGCTCGTTGGCCCGGTCCGAGGCGTCCTCCTCGGCGAGCAGCGTCTGCCTGAACGCATAGGCGGTGACCGCGGAGACCACGGCGGTGAAAGCGCACATCAGCGTCGCGTACACGATGACGTCGTCAACCGACACCGGCGCCTGCGTGGTGTGCGCATTGAACAGTGCCAGGGCCCCCAGAGTGGTCAGCGCGCCGCCGAGGGCGACGAGCACGTGCCGCACCCCAAGGGTCGCCCCGGCCATCGTGATGGCCAGGACGACGAACTGGGGACCGCTGCCGATGCGCCCGGACGCCAGCGTGCCGATCATCAACGCGATCATGTACGTCAGCAAGGTCAGGACCGACCCGAGCAGGACGTGGCCGCGGCGGACGGCTGCGGCGATGAAGACGAACGCCACGATCGCGGTGGTGACGGACAAGAAGATGGGACCCGGTGCGGCGAGCAGCGGGACGAACGGCAAGAAGCACACCGCCACCGCCACCAGCGCGTACAGCAGGCTGACCACCATCCGCCCCTGGCGCGCCGTGCGCGGATCGACGTGGTCGACGGTGGTAAGGCGGGCCAGCCGGCCCCGGATCTCGTGCACGTCAGTCCCCCCGGACTTCGTCCTGCCCGCGACCGGTCGGTCATGGGAAGGGGCCGCGAACGGCCTCTCGACGGTGAGACGCGCGGAATTGATCATCATGACGCCGGTAGGGCGATAACCTTCCGCGATGGCCATCTTGATCGCACCCAGCCTGCTCGCGGCCGACTTCCTGCGCATCGGTGAGCAGGTGGCGGCGGTCCGCCCGGCGGGGTCGGCGCAGGGAGCGGACTGGCTGCACGTCGACATCATGGACAACCACTTCGTGCCCAACCTGACATTCGGAGCGGCCATGGTGGAGGCGATCGCGACGGTCGCCACCGTTCCGCTGGACTGCCATCTGATGATCGACGACCCCGACCGGCACGCGCCGGCGTTCGCCGAGGCGGGCGCCGCGTCGGTCACCTTCCACGTGGAGGCGGCCGCGGCTCCGGTTCGGCTGGCGCGCGCGCTGCGCGCTGCCGGGGCGCGCGCCGGGATGGCGCTTCGCCCGGCAACCCCTGTCGAGCCGTACGAGGACCTGCTACCCGAGCTGGACATGCTGCTCCTGATGACCGTCGAGCCCGGGTTCGGTGGCCAGCCGTTCCTGGACGTGGTCCTGCCCAAGGTGCGGCGGGCTCGGGCCATGCTCGACCGCTGGGGGGGCCAGGTCTGGCTCCAGGTCGACGGAGGGGTCTCCCTGAGCACTGTCGAACGGGTGGCCGAAGCCGGCGCGGACATGCTCGTCGCCGGCACCGCTGTGTACGGGGCGGACGATCCCGTCGCGGCGGTCGAGGCACTTCGACGCCTGGCGGTCGACGCCAGCGGTGCCCATGGCACACTAGAGACGCAGGGTCTGCGCTGACCTGCACCACAGGTACCAGCAGTGACGCACCACCAGCAGTGACGTACCACCAGTAGGAACGACAGCACGCGTGCTCCGGGGTCGGTGTAACTCCGAACCGGCGGTGACAGTCCGCGACCCGGCCGAGGCCATCGGCCGGTTGACCAGGTGGAACTCCTGGACCGACGGTGAAAGTCCGGATGGGAGGCGCACGCGGCGGGTCGAACCGCCCGGTCGTGCGCGAGTGGGCTCGGCCACCGCCGAGCAGCTCGCCCCGTACCCCCCGCGGTTCGCCCGTGCCCCCGGAGCACCCGGCGTCGACGCGACGAGCGGTTGACGGGAGCGGGCCATGGCCAGCCAGAGTGAGCAGGCGGCGATGCGCCGCGCGCTCGACCTGGCTGCAACGGGTCCGGCGACCGGACCCAACCCCCGTGTCGGCTGCGTTCTGCTCAGCCCGGACGGCACCGAGCTGGCCAGCGGCGTCCACCGCGGGGCGGGTACCCCACACGCAGAGGTCGACGCACTGGGCCGGCTCGCCCGGTCCGGCGCAGGCCCCGCCGGCGCGCGCGGCGCCACCGCCGTGGTCACCCTCGAGCCGTGCGACCACACCGGCCTTACCGGCCCGTGCTCGGTGACCCTGGTCGACGCGGGGGTCGCCCGGGTGGTCTTCGGGCAGGCCGACCCGAACCCGGTCGCCGCCGGGGGAGCGGCCACCCTGGTCGCTGCCGGGGTGGACGTCGAAGGCGGCGTCCTGGCCCAGGACGCCGCCGACCTCAACCAGGCCTGGGCGTTCGCGGTCACCGTGGGCCGGCCGATGGTGACCTGGAAGCTTGCGTCATCCTTGGACGGGCGCAGCGCCGCCGCTGACGGGACCAGCCGCTGGATCACCTCCGAGGGGTCCCGAGCCGATGTCCACCGGCTGCGTGCGTCGGTCGACGCGGTCATGGTGGGCACCGGGACCGTGCTGGCCGACGACCCGCAGCTGTCGGTGCGGGAGGGCGGATCCTCGGGGCGGGCACTGCCCCGGGACCGCCAGCCCCTGCGTGTCGTGGTCGGGCGCCGCCCCCTTCCGCCGGCCGCACGGGTGCTGGACGACAGCGCCCCGACCTTTCTGGCTACCACCCGCGATCTGGGCGAGGTCCTTTCCGGCCTGCACGCCAGGCAGGTCCGCCACGTCCTGCTCGAGGGCGGACCCACCCTGGCTGGGGCGTTCGTCGCCGCCGGACTGGTCGACCGGGTGGTCGCCTACGTCGCCCCGATGCTGCTGGGAGCCGGCCTGGCGGCGCTCGGCGACGCCGGGATCGCGACGATCGGCTCGGCCCTGCGGCTGACGACGGTCGACGTGGTGCGGATCGGACCTGACGTGCGGATCACCGCTCGACACGACCCAGGACAGGAGCGCTGACCATGTTCACCGGCATCGTCGAAGAGCTCGGCGAGGTGGTCGACGTCCAGCAGCACCCGGACGCGGCCAGCATCACCATCCGTGGTCCCCGGGTGGTCGCCGACGCCCGCCCCGGTGACTCCATCGCGGTCAACGGAGTCTGCCTGACCGTGGTGCGCCATGACGGGGCGACGTTCACCGCCGACGTCATGGCCGAGACGCTGCACCGCTCGGCGCTGGGCGCCCTTCGCGCCGGAAGCCCGGTCAACCTCGAACGGCCTGTGACGCTGGCCGCCCGCCTCGGTGGGCACCTGGTGCAAGGACACGTCGACGGCACGGGGCACGTGGTCAGCCGGCAGGTGGCCGACCACTGGGAGGTCGTCACGATCTCCATGGCGCCCGACCTGGCCCGCTATGTCGTCGTCAAAGGTTCGATCACCGTCGACGGGGTCTCGTTGACCGTCGTCGACGTCGGACCTGACTGGTTCACCGTCTCCTTGATTCCCAGCACCTTGGCGCTGACCACCTTGGGCAGCAAGGGCCCGGGGGAGCCGGTCAACCTCGAGGTGGACATCGTTGCCAAGTACGTCGAGAAGCTGATGGGAGAGCGGACGTGAGCACTGCGGCGCAGGTCTCGGATGGGGGCGTGCGGCTGGACGCGGTAGTCGACGCCATCGCGGCGATCGCCGCCGGCAAAGCGGTGGTCGTGGTCGACGACGAGCACCGCGAGAACGAGGGCGACCTCGTCTTCGCGGCCTCCCGCGCCACCCCGGAGCTCGTCGGCTTCATGATCCGGTACAGCTCCGGTGTCGTCTGCGTGCCGATGGAGGGCCGCGAGCTCGACCGGCTGAAGCTGCCCCCGATGACGATGGTCAACGAGGACCGAAAGTCCACCGCCTACTCAGTGTCGGTCGACGCCCGGCACGGCGTTGACACCGGGATCTCGGCCGCCGACCGGTCGCACACGATCAGGGTGCTGGTGGACTCGGCCACCGAGCCCCACGAGCTGACCCGCCCCGGGCACGTGTTCCCCCTTCGCGCGGTCGAGGGCGGCGTCCTGCGCCGGACCGGGCACACCGAGGCCGCTGTCGACCTGTCCCGGCTGGCGGGCCTGCGCCCGGCTGGGGTGGTCTGCGAGATCGTGCACGACGACGGCTCGATGATGCGCGCTCCCGCGCTGCGCGCCTTCGCCGACGAGCACGGACTGCTGATGATCTCGATCGCCGACCTGGTCCAGCACCGCCGGCGCACCGAGCGCAGCGTGGTCAGGGCGGCCGAGACCGTCCTGCCGACGGCCTACGGGGACTTCCGGGCAGTCGGCTACCGCAGCACGCTGGACGCTGTCGAGCACGTTGCATTCGTCTGCGGCGACCTCGGTGACGGTCTCGACGTGCTGGTCCGGGTCCACTCGGAGTGCCTCACCGGCGACGTGTTCGGCTCGCTGCGCTGCGACTGCGGCCCACAGCTGCACGCGGCGCTGGACGCCGTGTCGGCCGAGGGTCGCGGCGTCGTGCTGTACATGCGGGGCCACGAAGGTCGCGGCATCGGCCTGCTGCACAAGCTGCAGGCCTACCAGCTGCAGGACGGCGGCGCAGACACCGTGGACGCCAACCTCGAGCTCGGTCTGCCCGCCGACGCCCGCGACTACGGAACCGGCGCCCAGATCCTCGCCGACCTGGGGGTCCACTCGATGCGGCTGCTGTCCAACAACCCGGCCAAGCGGGCCGGGCTGGAGGGGTACGGCCTGGACATCGTCGGCCGGGTGCCGCTGCCGGTCCGGGCCACCACCCAGAACCTGTTCTACCTGCAGACCAAGCGCGACCGGATGGGACACGACCTGCCGCACGACATGGGTCACGATCTGCCCGACGATGTAGCTGACCGCCCGGCTTCGGCCCGGGCCGTCGACCAGGGAGTCGACCAGGGAGTCGACCAGGGACTGGACGGCTCCAGCGACCGCGGGGAGCAGGGGCAGTGAGCGGCTCCGGCACGCCCCGGCTGGACATCGAGGGCGCGCAGAACCTGCGGGTCGCCGTGGTCGCTGCCCAGTGGCACGCCGCGGTGATGGACGGGCTGCTCGCGGGGTCGCTGCGCGCGCTGGCCGAGGCCGGGGTCACGCAGGTGACGGTCGTGCGCGTCCCAGGGTCGTTCGAGCTGCCGGTGGCGGCGCAGGCCGCCGCGCGAGCCGGCTACGACGCCGTCGTGGCGCTCGGGGTGGTGATCCGCGGCGGGACGCCGCACTTCGATTTCGTCTGCGCCGCGGCGACCGACGGTCTCGGGCGGGTCGCTCTGGACACCGGTGTCCCGATCGGCTTCGGTCTGCTCACCTGCGACGACGACGCCCAGGCTCTGGACCGGGCTGGGCTGCCGGGGTCGGAGCAGGACAAGGGGTACGAGTCGGCGCAGGCCGCCGTCGCGACCGCCCTGGCGGTCAATAGGCTGGGTACATGAAGACCTTTGACCAGCTCTACGCCGAGCTCGCCGAGCGCGCCGCTTTCCGTCCGGAGGACTCTGGCACCGTCGCGGCGCTGGATGCCGGCGTGCATGAGATCGGCAAGAAGGTCGTCGAGGAGGCGGCCGAGGCGTGGATGGCGGCCGAGCACGAGGGCCCCGACCGGGCCGCCGACGAGATCGCCCAGCTCCTGTACCACGCGCAGGTGCTCATGATCGCCTGCGGGCTGACCCTCGACGACGTCTACGCGCGTCTGTAGGCGGGCGAACGTGCTACGCATCGCCGTCCCCAACAAGGGGTCGCTGTCCGAGCCTGCCAGCACGATGCTGCGCGAGGCGGGTTACCGCCAGCGCGCCGACGTGCGCGAGCTGGTCTTGTCCGACCCGGAGAACGACACCGAGTTCTTCTTCCTGCGTCCGCGCGACATCGCGGTGTACGTGGGCTCAGGCCAGCTCGACGTCGGCGTCACCGGCCGCGACCTGCTCCTGGACAGCGGCGCCGCCGCGGACGAGATCTTGCCGCTGGGCTTCGCCGAGTCCACCTTCCGCTTCGCGGCCAGGCCCGGCACCGCCACCGCGGTCGCCGACCTCGCCGGGCTGCGGATAGCGGCGGCATACCCGGCGTTGGTCGCCGACTACCTTCAGCGCCACGGCGTGTCCGCTCAGGTCATCCGGCTGGACGGTGCCGTGGAGACCGCGGTGCGCCTGGGCGTGGCGGACGTCATCGCCGATGTCGTGGAGACCGGCAGCACCTTGCGTCAGGCTGGCCTGGAGACGTTCGGCGAGCCCATCCTGCGCTCCCAGGCCGTCCTGGTCCGCCGACGGGGCGCCGAGCCCAGCCTGGCCGTCGACCAGCTGATCCGCCGGATCCAGGGCGTGATCGTCGCCCGCACCTACGTGCTGATGGACTATGACATCGAGGCCGCGCTGGTGGACCGGGCGGTCGAGCTCACGCCGGGGATCGAGTCTCCGACGATCTCCCCGCTGCACCATTCGGGATGGGTGGCGGTGCGCGCCATGGTCCCGCGCAAGCAGACCAACAAGGTGATGGACGACCTGTGGGACCTGGGTGCCCGAGGGATCTTGGTCACTGACATCCACGCCTGTCGGCTGTGACTGCGGCGGCGAGCCGGTTGCCTGGAAGGTGGCCAGGCTGGAGTCACCTCCAGGGCTACCGGCTCGAGGTCAGGTGAGTCGGTTGCGGTCAGCGGCCACCGCCCAGGCAACCCACGCCGCAGCCGCGGCTAGCGTGAGTCCGCCGACCACGGCCGGCGTCACTACCAGGGTGCGCCGCTGGTTCCGCAGACCGTTGCAGACGTCGAGATAGCTGTCGTCGTCTGCACGGGCCACCGACATCCCGAACACACCGCCGCCACAGGATCGGCCCAGCGGATCCGTGATCGGCCACCACGCCCATACGGTCACGGCAACCAGCCCCGCGACGACCAGCCCGAGCGCCAGGAGCGCCCTGTTCCGCATCCCCCCATCATGGCCGACCAAGATGCCCCCCGGCCGGCTCTGGGGGCGCTTTGACATCTGGTCCGGAAGTGAAACCCGTGCAGCCGCAGCGTGCGCGACGTCAGCTGGAGCTCGGGTCAGTCCAGGCAGAACTCGTTCCCCTCGGGGTCGATCATCACGATGAAGCCGGCGCTCATCGGGGGAGCGGGCTCCTGGCGACGTTCCCGCGTTGCTCCCAGAGCCAGGAGTCGGTCGCACTCCACCTCCAGCGCCGCCATCCGGTCCTGTCCAGTCAGTCCGGGAGCCGCACGAACGTCAAGGTGGACGCGGTTCTTGGCGACCTTGTCCTCTGGCACCTGCTGGAAGAACAACCGCGGGCCTCGGCCTTCCGGGTCCTCGATGGCCGATCTGGTGTTGCGCTGATCGACCGGTACGCCGAGCCCTGCGAGGAAGACTTCCCACGCCGCCAGCGGGTCGGCGCCCTCAGGAAGGTCGACTCCGGGCGGGCCGGGGTGGACGTAGCCGAGGACGTCGCGCCAGAAAGACGACAGCGCTCGCGGGTCGTTGGCGTCGAAGGTGACCTGGATGTGGCGGCTCATCGGCTTGCTCCCTTCGTAGGAAAGCGTGACCCGCTCACGCCACAGGTATCAAACACCGGAAACCGAGGTGAGCTCCGGCCCAGCCGAGAGCGTGAGATTCGCTCGCGCCGAAGTGACGGAGATGCGGGCGCACATCGCGTCGACCCGACAGGATGCGGTGATGAGCACGTTCAGGTTTGACGCGCAGCGGATCAGATGATCTCGGTCCGCGCGATCCAATCGGGCAGTGTCCGGATAAGACCAGCACATCTGGCCGGGCGGATGGATCATCCGGAGTGGCGACGCCGTCTGGCGATCTTGCGCGATCGCTCCTGGACCGGGCTCCTTCCCATCTACAGCTTCCTCGTCGAACACGATGAGGGATTGTTCCTGTTCGACTGCGGTGAGAGCGCCCGTGCCACGAATGCCGGGTTCACTCCCTGGTGGCACCCGTTCTTTCGTTGGTGCGTCGACATCCGTGTCGCACCCGAGGACGAGGTCGGACCCAGGCTGCGCTCGATCGGTGTGGACCCGCGCAAAGACCTCCGCCGGGTCGTCCTTTCCCACCTGCACCATGATCACGCCGATGGGCTGAGCCATTTCGAGGGAACGACTGTGGTGGTCTCCCGCGAGAACTGGCAGGCCTCCCGCGGTGTTCGAGGCACGATGGCCGGGGCTCTGCCACGCAGATGGCCGCGCTGGTTCGACCCGGACCTTCTTGACGCGGACGGACCACCAGATGGTCCCTTCGCGGGCACCTACCCGATCACTGCCGATGGCCGGATCTTCGGCGTCCCGACCCCTGGCCACATGCCCGGCCACATGTCGCTCGTGGTCCGCGCTGACGATGTCACCTACTTCCTCGCCGGTGATGCGACCTACGACGAAGCCCTCCTTCGAGACGAGGTCGTCGACGGGGCCTGCAAGAGCATCGCGACGTCTGTCGCAACCCTTCGCCAGATCAAGGACTTCGCTCGCGGCGAGCCACTGGTCCTGCTCCCGGCACATGATCCGCTCGCAGCGGAAAGGCTCAGGGACAAGCGCGTCCTGACACTCTGACCGGACGGGCACCTTGACCGGATCCGCAGAGAATGTCGAGGCGAGCGCACGCTGCCGGCTAGAGGTGGAGGGTGGCGGGATCTGCGTCCGGGCGCTCTGGTTCAGTCCAGGTGTGCGACGCCGCCAGGACGTCCCATCCCGAGGCCGCCTGGCCGGCCGCGGTTGACTGGCTGCTCGCCTACCCGGTCGTTCGGCCTCGGGGGCTCCGCCGACGTCGCTGAGCGTGCCGGCCGGCCCGACGCTCATCGCCGGGTTGGCGAAACCGAACAGGCGCCAGATCCTGCGAGGTCTTGCCGGGTCAGGTGCGCTTGCGCCAGATGATGATGCATCCTGCATGAGTGCCCGAAACCATCGACGTGGCCACCGCCGACGACGACTACGCGGTGTTCGGTGGTCTGATCCGCGACTACTGGGAATGGCTGCAGGCCCGTTATGCCGCACTTCCGGGGTTCATCGACGCGGTGGGCGGTCATCAGGGGCTCGACGGCGAGCTCGCCTGCCTTCGCCAGACCTACGGACCGCCGTCGGGGAAAGTCCTGCTGGCCAGACGTGACGGGCAGGTCAGCGGTGGGCTCGCCTACCGGGACCTGGGCGACGGGTCGTGCGAGATGAAGCGGCTGTTCGTCCCGGACCGGTTCCAGGGCCATGGCACGGGCAGGGCGCTGTGCCTGGCGCTGCTGGACACCGCTACCGCCGACGGCTACCGGCTGATGCGCCTGGACACCGGCTTCGCCAACACCGAGGCGCTGGCCATGTACGAGGGGCTGGGTTTTCGCCAGTGCCCGCCCTACCACCAGTACCCGGCGGACCTGGTCGTGCATCTGCGGTTCTTGCAGCGCCCGCTGGGCATTCCTGTCGCAGGCTGGGCCGACCTGGGGCAGGCGGACCGCCCGGTTGCCCGTTAGCGTGAGCGGCGTGGACCGACTCTCCATCGCCGGGGTCGACAGCCCCGCCTCCCTGGCCGACCGGCTCGACGGTGCCGGCTACCTGGCCGACGAAGGGCTGGCCACCGCCGCGTACCTGTCCCTGCGGATGGGCCGCCCGCTGTTCCTCGAGGGCGAGGCCGGGGTGGGCAAGACCGCCCTGGCCACCGCCCTGGCCGCCGTCGCCGGGGCCCCGCTGATCCGTCTGCAGTGCTACGAGGGTCTGGACGTCACCCAGGCCCTGTACGACTGGGACTTCCCCCGTCAGCTCCTGCACCTTCGCGCCACCGAGGCGGTCCGCGGTGGCGTCGCAGGCACCGCGGCGGACGTCGACTCCATCGAACGCGACCTGTACGACCGCCGGTTCCTGGTCGCCCGCCCGCTGCTGGCCGCCATCGAGTCCTCGCCCAGCGTGCTGCTCGTCGACGAGATCGACCGGGCCGACGACGAGTTCGAGGCCTTCTTGCTCGAGGTGCTGAGCGAGTTCACGATCACCATTCCCGAGCTGGGCACGGTCACTGCGGACACCTCCCCCCTGGTGGTGCTGACCAGCAACCGCACCCGCGAGGTCCATGACGCCCTCAAGCGCCGCTGCCTGTACCACTGGCTCGACCACCCCGGCTTCGACCGCGAGGTCGCCATCATCCTGCGCCGCCTGCCGGCCGCCACCGAGCGGCTCGCCTCGGACGTGGCCCGCGCGGCAGCGGTCCTGCGCGGACAGGGCCTGGTCAAACCGCCGGGCGTGGCCGAGTCGATCGACTGGACCGAGGCGCTGCTCGCCCTGGGGGCCCGCGAGCTCGACCCGGACCGGGCCGCGCGGACTCTGGGTGCGGTGCTGAAGTACCGGGAGGACACCGACCGAGTGCGCGCAGCCGGTCTGGACGCGCTGGTCCGGTGAGCGCCGCCCGGGCAGTCCAGGCGGGTGCCGAGGTCACGGCAACCCTGGTCGGCTTCGCCCGGACGCTGCGCTCGGCCGGTGTGCGGGCAAGTCCGGACCAGGTGCAGGCCATGGTCGCCGCGCTCGCCGAGCTCGACGCCGCCAGCCGCCACGACACCTACTGGGCGGGGCGGCTGACGCTGTGCTCGGGTCCAGGCGACGTGCCCCGGTACGACCGCGCGTTCGACGCCTGGTTCGGCGGCGAGCCGGTGGCGCCGCTGCGGCCAGCCGCGGTCGTCACGATCGCCCGGGACGTGGCGCTGCCCCGGGAGGCGGGCCAGCTCGACCCGGCCGCCGACCGCGCCCCGACGCCGCTGGCCACGTCCAGCGACGCCGAGGTGCTTCGCCACCGGGACGTGGCCCGCCTGTCGCCGGCGGAGCGGACCGAGCTGCGCGCCATGCTGGCCTTGCTGCGCGGCCCGGCGCCGGTCCGGCGCTCGCGCCGGCTGACCCCAGGTCCGCGCGGGCGCCTCGATGCCCGCCGCACCGTGCGCGCCATGCTCGAAGGCGGCGGCGAGCCGGCCCGCCTGCGCCGTCGCCGCCGCGCCACCCGTCCCAGGCGCCTGGTCATCCTCGCCGACGTCAGCGGATCGATGGTCCTGTACGCCGACACGCTGCTGCGCTTCGCCCACGCCGCCACTGCCCGACGCCCGGGAACCGAGACGTTCACCCTGGGGACCCGGCTGACCCGGGTGACCCGCGAGCTGGCCGACCCAAGCCCCGACGCGGCGCTGGCCGCGGTCTCGGCCGCCGTGGCCGACTGGAGCGGGGGGACCCGGCTGGGAGCGGACCTGAAGGAGTTCCTTGACGTCTACGGTCAGCGCGCGATGGCACGCGGCGCGGTCGTCGTGATCGCCTCGGACGGGTGGGAGCGGGGGCAGGTCGACGTGCTGGGTGAGCAGATGGCCCGGTTGCACCGCCTGGCGCACCGGGTCGTGTGGGTCAACCCGCACAGGGCCCGGCCCGGGTACAAGCCGGTGGTCGCCGGAATGGCCGCGGCCCTGCCGCACGTTGACGACTTCGTGGCGGGGCACAGCCTGGCCGCGTTCGAACAGCTGGCCGTCCTGCTCACCGGACCTGGGAGGCCTCGTGCGTGACCTCATCGACGACGTCGAGCGGCTCGCCGGCGAGGGGCCGGCGTTCGCCCTGGCCACCGTGGTGCGCACGTGGCAGTCGGCTCCCCGCCCGGCCGGGGCCGCGATGGCGGTCTCCGGCACCGGGGAGGCGGTCGGCAGCGTCAGCGGCGGGTGCGTCGAGGGAGCTGTGTACGAGCTGGCGTCCCAGGTGATCGAGACCGGCCACCCGGTCCTGCAAAGGTACGGCGTCACCGACGACGACGCCTTCGCGGTGGGCCTGACCTGCGGCGGGGTCCTGGACATCTTCGTCGAGCGCATCTCCACCCAGAGCTGGCCCGAGCTCGCCGAGGTCGTGGCGTCGGTGCGAAGTCACGACCCCGTCGCAGTCGCCACGGTGGTCGCCGGCCAGGGCAGGATCGGAGCCAAGAGGACGGTGTGGCCGGTGCGGGCGGCCGGCTCGCTCGGCTCGCCGCGGCTGGACCAGGCCGTCGCCGACGACGTGCGGGGCATGCTGGAGGCCGGCCGTACCGGGTACCTGCACTTCGGGGCCGACGGAGAGCGTCGCGGGGACGAGCTGGCGATCTTCGTCCAGTCCTACGCACCGCCGCCGCGGATGCTGGTGTTCGGTGCCATCGACTTCGCGGCCGCCGTGGCCCGGATCGGACGGTTCCTCGGATACCACGTCACGGTCTGCGACGCGCGGGCGGTGTTCGCCACCACCAGGCGCTTCCCGGACGCCGACGAGGTCGTCGTGGAATGGCCGCACCGGTTCCTCGACCGGACCGTCGTGGACTCCAGGACGATCATCTGCGTGCTCACCCACGATCCCAAGTTCGACGTGCCGCTGTTGGAGGCGGCGCTGCGGACCCCTGCCGCGTACGTGGGGGCCATGGGCAGCCGCAAGACCCACGAGGACCGACTGGCCCAGCTGCGTGCGGCCGGGCTGAGCGAGGCCGAGCTGGCCCGGCTGTCCTCGCCGATCGGGCTAGACATCGGCGCCCGCACACCGGAGGAGACGGCTGTGTCGATCGCGGCCGAGATCGTCTCGGCGCACTGGGGTGGCTCGGGGCGCCGGCTGAGCGGAGCCGACGGTCCTATCCACCGCGCCGCCACCGCGGCAGCGGCCTACCCCGGCAGCGCGACACCCGGACACGACCCGGCCGGGCCGTCGTGACGGCGATGACCCGCCGCGTCGGCGGTCTGGTGCTCGCCGCGGGGGCCGGAACTCGGTTCGGCGGCCCGAAGGCGCTAGCTGAGCTCGACGGCGAGCGCCTGGTCGACCGCGCGGTCCGCATCCTGCGGGTCGGGGGCGCCGACCCGGTGGTGGTGGTGCTGGGCGCGGCGGTCGTGGAGGTTCCCGGCGCCGACCACGTCGTGGTCAACCCGGACTGGGAGCAAGGGATGGGTTCGTCCCTGCGGGCCGGGCTCGCCAGCCCAGGCCTGCACGGCTGCACGGCCGTGGCGGTCACGCTGGTCGACCAGCCGGGGATACGTGCCACCGCGGTGCGCGCGGTGGTGGCCGCGCACGCGACCGGCGCGGACCTGGCCGTCGCCACGTACGCCGGGGAGCGCGGCCACCCCGTCCTCCTGGGTCGCGACCGTTGGGCGCAGGTCGTCCAGTCGGCTGTGGGGGAGCAGGGTGCGCGCGCCTACCTGGCAGCCCACGCCGACGAGGTGCTCGAGGTGCCGTGCGACGGCGACCCGCGCGACGCCGACACCCCTGCCGAACTGGCCGGGCGCGGGGTCCTGTCGCGGATCGCCGGGTCGGCCGGCTCGGCCGGGGCGCCCCTGGGCGCCGGCCTGGATGAGATGTCCGCCCTGCTCGGCGGGTCGGGAGCCAGGGCGCGCGTGGACGACAAAGCCGTCGACGTGGTCCGTCGGGACACTTCGGGGGAGGCAGAGCCGCCGAGGATGAGCGTCGACCTCGACGCAGGTACCGCGCAGTTTCGACCCTCCGGCGGTAGCGTCGGAGCGTGACCGCATACGCCATGCCGCCGGTGAGCCCCTACGCCGGCGACGACGGCTCGGCAGACCCGGCGCTCGCGGCGCTGCTGGGTGCCTTCGGCGGGGGCGAGGCGGACCTGCACGCCGTCCAGCGGGCCCTGCTCACCGCCCGGGTACTGGTCCCGCTGGTGGTCGAACGCGCTGATGAAGCCTTCCCCGGCACCGGCGGGCCGGGGGAGCGCCCCGCTCACATGTCGGCGATAACCATCACCGGCCGGGACGGACGCCGCGCCCAGCCGCTGTTCACGTGCGTGGCTTCCATGGTGGCCTGGAACCCCGACGCCCGCCCGTTCCCGTCCACGGCGGTGGACGTGGCCCGCGGCGCATACGCCGCGGGAGCTGTCGCGGTGATCGTCGACATCGCCGGCCCGGTGGACGTGGTCTTGTCGGGCCCGGCCATGCTGGCGCTCGCCGAGTGCAGGGTCTGGCTTCCGGCGGTGGAGGATCCGGAGGTCCTGGCCGCCGTCGGCGAGGCGCTGGCCGGCCTGCCGGGGCTTTCCGGAGTCGACGCGGCGGGTTCGGCGGACGCCGATCTGCGGTTGACCTTGCACGTCCCCGGCGCGGACCGCTTACCGACGGCGGCCCGCGACGTCGCACAGGAGGCGGCCCGTCGCCTGGCGGCCGTGGACCTGCTGCGGTTCCGGCTCGAGCGCGGCCTGGACCTGGCGGTCACCGCCACCTGAGCCTGCCGTCACCTATCCCGCCAGCCCCGCC
>Ga0209068_10000056_pt1 | contig 71238 bp, 75 predicted proteins | sample ColStrG_CSR_2012_FD_187200 | JGI IMG/M metagenome (GOLD analysis project Ga0209068, IMG submission 187200) | Freshwater sediment microbial communities in response to fracking from Pennsylvania, USA - Cold Stream Run_MetaG_CSR_2012 (SPAdes)... | ecosystem: Environmental > Aquatic > Freshwater >...
AACACATGGAAGCAATGAAGGCGTTGCGACGCGCTCTCAAAACAACAAAACCGGACGAGACGAAATTGAAAGTAGCGCTCGAAAAACTAATGCAGAACCGCCGTGCCATGGATGAACTCAGAGATAAAGAAATAAGCGGTCTGAAGGACATCCTGACGATTGAACAACAGGCGCGCTATGTGATCTTTCAACAGGAATTCAGACGTGAAATGCTCGGCAGGATTGCCGGTGCGCGGGGGAACGGAGGCCCGGGTCGTGGACGCATGGGACAAGGACCGGGAGGCAGCCCCACGGAAAACAAATGACCGCGAGGTTCTCTCAAGGCCCGAATCACTTCCGTGGTTCGGGTTTTTTTGTTTGCTAAACAGACGATATCATCAGCCTATCAAGGTAATCGTTCTCTTCAAAACCGAATTCCTTATATTGACAAACCGCCTGCCAAACCCGTATAATCCCCTACCATACAAAGGGAAGGTATTATCACGAAATGAAAAAAATAATCAGCAAGTATTCTAAGTTTCTCGTAAACACCTCAGAACAATTAGGCGCCGCATCGAAAAAACACAAAGTAACTTGTAAACCCGGCTGTTATGAATGCTGTTCAGTCGGTTTCTTCGACATTACACTCCTCGATGCCCTCCATCTCAGAGAAAGCCTCAAAAAAGTGCCCGCCACGATCAGGAAACGCGTCCTTGCAAAAGCGAATGAGCAACTCGACATCCTGGAGAAGAAAGGCGCCTTCTCTCGGAAGGATCCGCTTCTCAAAACGCTTGCCTCCATCGACTCCATCTCGCGAAGGTCGGCCAAGATGAGCTGCCCCGCCCTGGACGAAAAGGGCGCCTGTTTGATCTATGAGCACCGCCCCCACATCTGCCGCCTCTTCGGGCCCACGGTCCGCGGCAAGCGACGCGCGGTCAGGCTCGAAGGCTGCGGATATTTCAAGCGTGATATTCCTGAAACCGACTTTGATATCCTGAAAAACTACGAAGCAGAAGATGTTATACTCAAAGCAGCGTTCAGCAAGGCAGGGCGCAAACGCGTCCGCGAAGTGGACACGATCATTCCGGCAGCACTGGCGCTGGATATGGAAAAGTGGCTTGGATAATATAAACACCAATTACCAAGCACCAAATTAATTCCAGAAAACAAATTCCAACCATGGAAATCATCAGCAGGAAAATAGTTTGGCAGGGAAAGTTCATGAGCGCCGTGGAGATCACCTACCGCGATGCAAAGGGAGTTGTGCGCACGTGGGAAGCGCTTGAGCGCCTGGGGATCGGCGGCATCGTGGTGATGATAGCGATCACGCCTTCCGGCAACATCATTCTCGAAAAACAGTTCAGACCGCCGCTCGGGCGCGACGTCATCGAGCTTCCCGCGGGACTCGTTGAACCCGGCGAGTCCATGGAAGTAGCCGCACAACGGGAGTTGATCGAAGAAACAGGATGGTCCGCGAAAAAACTCAGCTTCCTCGCGGAAGGGCCGATCTCCACCGGCGCATCCACGGAGGCGCTCAGGGCTTACCTCTGCACCGACCTCGAACACGTGGGAATAAACGGCGCAGACGATAATGAGATCATCGAGGTAATCGAAGTCCCGATTGCGGATGTGCAGGATTACTTAAGAGATGCGCAGACAAAAGGCACGCTCGTCGATTTGAAGGTCTTCGGCCTGGTGGAATTGGCAAGGAAAGCTTTGGGTCAATAAAATTTATCGCGCTGCCAGCGCGATTCCTGCCTCATACGCTTCTTTCAATGCTGTCGGATGTTTTCTGATCGCGCCCTTCTCGTCCACATGGTCATAGGCAAGCGTTATATGCTCCTGGACGTTCACGGTCCTGAAAAACGCACGCGCAGTGGCCTCAGCGCAGTGATATCCCTCATTCTTTTCATTCCGCTTCATCCCTCCGACCAGAATCAACAATCCTTTGCGTCCAAATGCTCCCGGTAAGACAGGCTTCTTATGCACGTACTTTTCTGACCAGAATGCCTGGCACCGGTCGATCACCAGCTTGGTTTGGGCGCTTACACTGAAAAAGAAAATAGGCGAAGCAACAATGATCCTGTCCGCAAGCCGGATGTCTTGATGAATGGCCTGCATGTCATCCTGGATCACGCATAGTCCGGAGTCATCGCACCCCCCGCAGTGCTGGCAAGGCCTCAAGGACAGGGAGTTCAGATTGTAAAGAATCACTTCAGCACCCTGCTCCTTTACGCCTTTAAGGGTTTCTTCGAGCAATATCTCGGTATTCCCGTTCTTTCTCGGGCTGCCGTTTAAAGCGAGTACTTTCATACTATTTTATTCTCTCCCCTCGTCTGCCTAATAAACCAAAACTAAAAGCTGTCTCTCGCAAAGCTCGCAGAGTACGCAAAGGTTTAAAACGAAGATGCTTAATTTTTTTGGCGCGCTTAGCGTCTTAGCGAAAAATAATTTATTTTTTGATTCTTTAGTTCCGATCAAACGAATAATAGTTTTTTGATCTGCTTCCTAAAATCAGCCATCCCCACAAAATGAATCACCTGCAACCCTTGCGTTTTCGCGCGTTCAATGTGATTAGCATTGTCGTCAATAAAGAGCGTTTCGTTCGGCATGACATTCAGGTCCGAGCATACATCCCTGAACACCGTTGCATCGCGCTTGCTCTTATGGATGTGGTAGGAGTTGAACACTTTGTCGAAGTGTTGAAACAAGGAGGTCTTCTGATCAATCTCATCCAGCCAGTTCGTTTGATCGCTCAGCATGGCGACGATGAAACCTTTTGATCTCAGAAGATCCGCATATTCGATGATCTTAGGCCTGAGTTTGAAGCGCTTCAGGATCTCATGCCTCAGTTCGGCATCGTTCATGGTTATACAGGTCAGGTCCCTGACTGCGTTCCAGAATGCGGCTTCATTGTTTGTTCCAGTAAGATACCCGGTCTCGACAATGAGCGCTTCAACGGTCTTGAAAAACGCCTCAGGATTCAGGACGTTCATCTCGCCGATTGCAAGAAGCCCTTCGTAAAACCCTTCTTCGGCAATGACACCGCCGAAATCGAATAGGACTGTTTTGATCATACTCTGCATATAATAATTCCGATCATATACCTATTTGTCTCGTAAAGAAAACAAGGAAAGTGGCTCCTCACGGCCCTTTATGCGAACATTGCCGACAAGCAGTGGCGAGAATGAATCATCAAGCCTGTTTCGTGTGGACTGTGATATTAATACCTGTGTATCTGGATAAGAACGACACATCCCAGTTAAACCATATGCGGTATTTACGTGGTCGCCAAGCACTGCAAACTTCATTCGCTGGTCGGAACCGATATTGCCGACAAATAGGTTTCCGGTGTCAATTCCGACCCGAATCCGTATAGTGGGCAAACCAGCCTTTTCGTTTTTCTGAGAAAGCTTGGCAATGGAGGCAACACAATCAAGAGCGCAGCGTGAGGCTTGTTTTTCATGGCCAACTTCTCCATTAAGTCCCCAATATGCAAATACAGTGACGCCATTAAAACTATCAATAACACCTTTGTGGTTATATATACACTCTGCGACTGTGCTCAAAGAAGAATTTATAGCAGCCAGTTGCTGCTCGGAAAAAGACTTGTTCGATTGCGTGTGAAGAGTATCAATTTCAATGAACATCAATGTAAGTATGGCTGATTTGCCTTCACGTGAGAAAGCTTTTTCACCCTGTTGCATAACACGTTCAAGGACGTGTTCTCCAGCATATACACGCAAAGCCTTCATTAGTATGTTTACGTCGGGAGATTCAGGCATTTCAAAACTTTTGACCGGAGGTAGTAGAATACTTAAAAATAAAACAACAATGAGCATCACATATTTATTCACGATTCCCCCCTATTCTTAATGTTCAGCCGTGTAGGTTGGGCAAAATCGCCCACCTTTAAGCGTTGGCTTTACGAAGAACGTTCAACCCAATTTACGAAACTGCTTTAGTTACGTTCTGCATACAATAATTCCGATCATTAATAAGAGGTTTTAGGCTTTGTCTTGTAACTCCAGAAAAGATTTTCGCCACGATTCCGAAAGAGCAGGCACGGCAAGCACTTTCTCAATGCCCTCCCGGTTTCTCCAGTCATGATGGTATATATGGTTAGCAAAAACTATGGACACGCCGCGGCTGTCTTGCTCAACGAGGTCGAGGGAGTCTCCGGCTTTTACCTGTCCTTCTTCGAGCACCCTGAAGTAAAAACCCGTTCGCCCGGAATCCACGACAAGCTTCACGAAATCATTCCTACCGTACCGCGCAGCCAGCGTATTGCACGGCTGGCGCGGCTGGCTTACCTGCAGAACAGCGGACCCAGCCTTGAAAATGTCGCCGATATGGATTTCTTCCTCTTTCATCCCAGTAACGGAAAAGTTTTCGCCGAACGCCGCTTCCGGCATTTTGGTCCCAAGCGTCTTTTCCCAGTAAGCATAGTGATCGAGACTGTACACGCACACAGCCTTGTCGAATCCCCCGTGGTGCTTGCGGTCCCCTACACCGTCACCCTCTAATCCCTGCTTCGTAAGCAAAAGCTGACCACTGATCGGCTTCTTGCACATACCGGTTACGATTTCTTTGCCGTGAAACAGCTCTCTTTTTGGGAGGCCGATATTGAGATGCTGAATGATCATGGTTGTCAGTGTTGAGCGCCTTGCTAGGTCCCTTCGTTGTGTTTGTTTTGGTCGCCACCGTTATAATGCTTCGATTTTATTTGACTCCATTGTCTTTTTCTTCCGATATTGTACCTCTTTCGGCTTTGGCAAAAATACCGATTGCTGCAGCATGTTTTAATTGCTCATACTTATTAGGAGTATCTTTTACCTTGCTATAACAATCGTTTTTCTCCTCTTGTGAGAGCAGTTTAAATCGCTCCTCAAATTGTGGCGGGCACTTTACCGTAAATTTTTTAGGTAAATCATCAAGTAGTCCGGGGAAGCCCGTAAAGGGAGTAATAGCCGCTGGAAAACCTTTTTCCTGATACGATTCCTCAATCTTACGCATATATTTCCATACACTATTATTGAGTGCAAAATTCTGGATTTCACAAGCAACATACTCCCATGCCTTTTCATCTAATAACTTTTGTGTTCTGAAATAATCCAGCGCATCGAATAGGGTTAAAGTCTCGTTCAATCGTTTTTCTTCCTCCTTGCTTTCTAAATCAATTTGTTCTCCTTTTTGAATTCTTTTATAAAATTCATACCAATCGTCTTTTGTAAAAGCATCATATATCTTTGTTATTAATTCCCATTTTTTAATTGAATTATTGTTTTTATAAGTTCTATACGCAAAAAATGCCCCAACAACACCAATCACTGTAGCCCAAGAAGCCAAGACAGCACCATGAGCGAAAATGCATTTCAAAAATTCAATTACCCAATTCAAGAAAAGTTTAATCATTTTCCAACTCCTTTTTTGGCGTTTGACACTGCCATTTCATAATGACCTTCACAACAACAGAATTTAGATAGCCTTACAGAGCAGTCGCGTAAGTTGGGATGCGTATCATAGCCCAACACCAATGCATTCAAATTTTTTGATTACATCGTTTAAAGGCTTAACCTCGGATTGAATTGTACCAACCTCGTGTAAAAAAGGTACTATAAACAGAGCTAAATGTAAAGAGGTTTACCGCGCCATAATGGCACAGTACGGAAACCAAACCATAAAAAATTTCTTGACTATCTTCTCTGAGTCTGTATAATTTCGCCCTTGAGCGCTGAAAACAACGCGCAGCGGACGGCATATGCAAATGAATACTGATCCGATTCTGTATTGGATAGGGCTCAGCAGCATACCCGGTGTCGGAAGAATCACGTTTCGGAAGCTCGTGACTCTGTTCGGTTCACCGGAACGCACGCTCTCAGCTTCGCATGAAGAGCTTAAGAACGTCGGCGGCCTGTCCGATAAGATAATCGCAAGCATCACAACATTCTCCTGGCGCGAGCATGCTGAACAGGAACTTACAAAGGCTGCAACAGCAAAAATTGAAATCATTACTTCAGATGATGCCGGGTATCCTGAGATTCTCAAGAAGACACCCGATCCGCCGCTCTATTTGTATGTAAAGGGCACGCTCCAGCCTGAAGATGCAAATGCCGTTGCGATCGTGGGAACACGAAAGCCAACGCACTACGGAAAAACAGTCACGCATCGGATCGCATATGAACTTGCCTCAACAAGCTTCACCATCGTAAGCGGCATGGCACGGGGCATCGACACGCAGGCGCACAAGGGCGCGCTTGCGGCAAAGGGCAGGACCATTGCGGTGCTTGGATGCGGGATTGACGTGGCATATCCTCCGGAGAACAAGGGTCTCATGGAAGAGATCGCCGCAAACGGCGCCGTGATAACGGAAAACCCCTTCGGAACGAAACCGGAAGCCGGTTACTTTCCGGCCCGGAACCGGATCATCAGCGGGCTATCTCGCGGCACCGTGATCATCGAAGCTGCCGAGGACAGCGGCTCACTTATCACGGCGAAGAATACGCTTGAGCAGGGACGCAAGCTCTTTGCGGTGCCCGGAAACATCGGATCATTGACCAGCCGGGGCCCGAACAGCCTGATCAAGGATGGGGCAATTCTGGTTGAGAGTGTTGATGATATTTTAAAGGGCCTAGGGATGCGCGGGCCGGCCATACGACACGTAAATCCATCACGCCTCCTGCCCTCGCTGACGCAGGAAGAAGAAACCGTGTTCCAGTGCATCACGAACGAACCGAAGCACATTGACATTATAATGAAGGAATGCCGAAGCAGCGCCGGGAAGCTCTCCGGTGTTTTGATCAATCTGGAATTAAAAGGACTTGCAAAACAGCTCGCGGGGAAGTATTTTGTACGCCAGGATTGATTAGGCATAGATTCATTTTACCGCAGAGGTCGCAGAGGACGCTGAGGTTAAACTTGAATTTTAGTTGTAGTTGTTTTGCTCCGCGCTCTCTGCGCTCTCCGCGGTGAAAATAGTGTTTGGAGGATATTTTGGACGAATTGATGATAGATCTGTTCTCGCTGATTGCGGACCAGGTGCAAAATAAGCAGGATCTGTTCGATGATGAAGCCAAGATCATGCAGATACTGCTGAACAACGGATACCATATCAACGAAGCAGATGCGGCGCTCATGCTCATTCAGACGCTCGCGAAGAAAGAAGATGATAGTTTCTTCACACCGACACAGACCATGCCCTCTGTCCACATGAGGGCCATGAACCGGGAAGAGCGCGAGCGCTTCTCGGTTGAGGCCTTTGGTTTCCTTGCGAAGCTCACGCGCCTCGGGATCATCACCGAAGACCAACGGGAAGCTGTTTTGGAAAAAGCATTGATGACGTACAAGGAACGGATAGAGCTCGACCATATCAAGTCCCTCATCGCATTTGCCCTGTTTTCCCATCCACAGGATCAGGAGCACGACGATTTCCCAAGCCTGAGGCATATCAAAAAAACAGCGTGGAATTGACGTTACAGAAAACGAGAAGATGCGGATAAGAAAGCAAGCGGCTTTTAAAACGCTCATCACCTTCCTTCTCGAACATCTCGACGATTAAAAGGTGGTATAATACAAACACTATGAAATCACTCGTCATCGTAGAATCACCGGCAAAAGCAAAGACCATTGCCAAGTACCTGGGCAAGAACTACACGGTCAAGGCATCCGTGGGCCATGTCATGGACCTGCCTAAAAGCAAGCTCGGCGTGGACATCGAGAAAGACTTCGAACCGAAGTACATCGTGATCAGGGGCAAAGCCCCGGTCGTGAAGGAACTCAAGGCCGCCGCTAAAAAAGCAGACCGCATCCTGCTCGCGACAGACCCGGACCGCGAAGGCGAGGCCATCGCCTTTCACGTTGCCGCGGCCATATCCGGCAGCATGAAGAACGGAGAAATTTATCGCGTTCTCTTCAATGAGATCACCAAAAAAGCCATTCTCCAGGCCATTGAACATCCCGGCAAAGTCGATGTGAATAAAGTTGACGCGCAGCAAGCTCGGCGCATACTCGACCGTCTAGTGGGTTATCAGATCAGCCCCATTCTCTGGGCAAAGGTCCGGCGCGGGCTTTCCGCGGGCCGCGTGCAGTCCGTGGCCCTGCGCCTGATCTGCGAGCGCGAAGAGGAAATCAAGGCATTCGTGCCCGAAGAATTCTGGTCCCTCACCGCCCTGCTCGAAGCCAAACTCCCGCCGCAGTTCGAGGCCAAGCTTCTTAAGAAGGACGAAGAAAAGCTCAGAGTCAAGAACAACGAGGAAGTGAAACAGATTCTGGCCGCGCTCCAGGGCGCGACCTACACGGTCTCCAAAGTAGATAAAAAAGAACGCCGCCGCAATCCCGTTGCGCCCTTCACCACGAGCAAGCTGCAACAGGAGGGCGGTCGCAAACTGGGCTTCACCTCGAAGCGGACCATGGGCATTGCCCAGTCTTTGTATGAGGGCGTGGACGTGGGCAAGGAAGGCACGGTAGGCCTGATCACGTACATGAGGACCGATTCGACCCGCGTTGGCGCAGAGGCGCAGGACGAGGCCCGGGAACTTATCACCAATAAGTACGGCAAGGAATATGTGCCGGAAAAACCGCCCGTGTATGCCAGCGCCAAGAGCGCGCAGGAAGCTCACGAGGCTGTCCGCCCCACCTCAGTCATGCGGGAGCCGGACGCCATCAAGCAGTATCTTCAGCCGGACCAGTATAAACTCTACAAGCTCATCTGGAACCGTTTCGTGGCGAGCCAGATGAACCCCGCGATCATCGACCAGACCTCGGTGGACATAGCGGCCAAAGGCTATACGTTCCGGGCCACCGGTTCCATCGTGAAATTCCCCGGCTTCATGGCTGTCTATATGGAAGAAAAATCAGAGGACCAGGCGCCGTCTGAAGAAGACAACGGCGAGGCAGTCCTGCCGCCGCTCTCCGAGGGCGAAGCGCTCAGCCTCATCAAGCTCGATCCCAAGCAGCACTTTACGCAACCGCCGCCGCGTTTTTCAGAAGCGCTGCTCGTAAAGACCCTTGAAGAAAAAGGCATCGGCAGGCCGAGCACCTATGCCGCGATCATCTCGACCATCCAGGAGCGGGACTATGTGAACAAGGTGGAGAACAAGTTCCGGCCCACCGAACTCGGCGTGCTCGTGAAAGACCTGCTCGTGAGCCATTTCCCCGTGATCATGGATGTGGCCTTTACCGCCGGGATGGAGGAAGAACTCGACAAGATCGAAGAAGGCCAGATGCGGTGGGTCGATGCGGTAAAGGACTTCTACAAACCCTTTAGCGAGAGTCTCGAAAAAGCCCAGGCCGAGATGAAAGATTTCAAGGCCGAGTTGGTGCCTACGGACATCAATTGCGAGAAATGCGGCAAACCCATGGTCGTGAAGTGGGGCCGGAACGGTCAGTTCCTTGCCTGCAGCGGCTATCCGGAGTGCAAGACCACCAGGCCTTTTGTTCGCACGGAAAACGGCGTCATCGAGGCCGCGCCGGAAGAAACCACTGACGAACTTTGCCCCAAATGCAATTCTGCAATGATAATCAAACGCGGACGGTTCGGCAAATTTCTTGCCTGCTCGCGATATCCCGAGTGTAATCACACCCAGGGCATGTCCACCGGCGTTGCCTGTCCCGAGGACGGAGGAAAGATCGTCGAGCGTCGCTCGCGCTTCGGCAAAATGTTCTACTCCTGCGCAAACTACCCGGCATGCAAATACGCCATCTGGTACAAGCCCATCCTGCGCGCATGCCCGCAATGCAAGGCCCCCTTCCTGGTCGAAAAATATTCCAAGAAGACCGGCCCCTATATCGCCTGCAATAATAAAGAGTGCGGGTATAAGGAAGAGCCGAAGGGGGAAGCAGTTGAGCAGAGCGCAGAAAAAGAAACGGCTGGTAGTTGATAGTTCGTAGCTGGTAGTACCATAAGCGCTATGCGCTATGCCCCATGCCTTCGCGTCTTCTCCTTGCAAAATCCCCTCTCTTAAGCTAAAGTATCGTCATGCAGAAGCATGTCTTTGATTTCATCACGTACCTCAAAAACGAAAAAAATGTTTCCCCCCATACGGCGCGGAGCTATCTTTCCGATCTTGAGCAGCTCTTTGACTTTCTCGGCGAAATGGATTTGAGCAAGGTAGATCATCAGACCCTACGCCAATTTATTGCGCACCTCATGAAGCTCAAGAAAGGCAAGTCATCCATTGCCAGGAAACTCTCGGCCGTCAGAACGTTTTTCAAATATCTGAACCGGGAAGGCATACTCACGACCAACCCCGCGAGACTGGTCGCAACACCTCGACGGGAAAAGCGCCTTCCCGCTGTTTTGACTGCCGATGACGCGCAGCGGCTCATGAATGCTCCCGGCAAAAGAACGACAGAGGACACGGATTCTATTCTTCGTGACCGGGCCGTGCTCGAAACGCTTTACTCCACCGGGATCCGCGCGAGCGAGCTGATCGGCATCAACAGAGACGATATCGACAGGAATGACCGCCTTATCCGCATACGGGGAAAAGGTCGGAAGGAACGGATCGTGCCGATCGGCATGAATGCGATCGCCGCAATCGATGCATACCTTAAACAGACCTCGAAAGAAGCCGATGCCGCGGCAGTCTTCCTTGGCCCGTCAGGAAATCGCTTGACAGCACGGACGGTTCAGCGTATTTTAGAAAACTACAGAAAACTGTTGGGACTGTCGCAGAAGGCGAGTCCGCACACGCTGCGCCACAGTTTTGCAACACATATGCTCGAATCAGGAGCGGACCTTCGCGCTATCCAGGAACTGCTGGGACACGCGAGCCTTTCGACGACGCAGCGATACACGCACCTGAATCTCGACTCGCTCATGGAGACGTACGATAAGGCGCACCCGAAGGCGAGAAGACAGAAACGCGAGGTTGGGAAGGTAGGAAGGTAAGAGGGGAAGAAAGTGCGAGTGGTGCTTTGCGATTTTCCCCACCTTCCCACCCTCCTGCCTTCTTACCTTCTCGCATAATTCGCCAGAAGCGCCACGGAGGAATTGCGCATGAACGATACACAGCAGATGCACGGAACCACAATCCTCGCCGTCCGGCGGAACGGTAAGACCGCAATCGCCGGAGACGGGCAGGTAACCATCGGCGCCACGGTGATGAAGCACAACGCCAAAAAAGTGCGCAAGCTGTACAACGATAAAATTCTCGCAGGGTTTGCCGGCGCCACTGCCGATGCATTCACCCTGTTTGAAAAGTTCGAGAGCAAGCTCGAACAATATCACGGCAATCTCACCCGCGCGGCAGTCGAGCTCGCCAAGGACTGGAGGACGGACAAGATCCTGCGCCGTCTCGAAGCGCTCATGATCATCGCCGACACTGAACGCTCGTTCATCCTTTCAGGAAACGGCGACGTGATCGAGCCCGAGAATGGGATTTCCGCCATCGGCTCGGGAGGCCCCTATGCCCTCGCTGCTGCGCAGGCGCTTGTAGCGCACACGCAGCTTGATGCAAAAAGTATTGTTGCAGAAGCAATGAAGATTGCAGCGAACATATGCATCTATACCAATAAGGAAATTACGATAGAAGAGTTGTAATGACAGACTACAGAAGACAGACCATCAGACGACAGACGAGGGCAACACCGCTATCGCTTTTATCTGTTGTCTGTCCTCTGACCTCTGTTTCCTGATCTTTTTGGAGGTTTTTTTGAAAGACACCTTAACACCACGACAGATCGTCGAAGAGCTTGATAAGTACGTGATCGGCCAGCACAACGCCAAGCGCGCCGTTGCCATTGCGCTCCGAAACCGGTGGAGAAGACAACGGCTGCCCGAAGAGCTCCGTGACGAGGTCATGCCGAAAAACATCATTATGATCGGGCCGACGGGCGTGGGAAAAACCGAGATCGCGCGCAGGCTTTCCAAACTCGTTCAGGCGCCCTTTCTCAAGATCGAAGCCTCGAAGTTCACGGAGGTCGGATACGTAGGCCGCGACGTGGAATCTATTATCCGCGATCTCACCGAAATCGGCATCAATATGGTGAAGACCGAAATGGCGGAAAAGGTCAAGGAAAAGGCCGAGGCCATGGCTGAAGAACGCCTCCTCGACCTTCTTTTGCCGCAACCCAAGGCATCGACGGAACCGGAAACGCCGAGTGTTGAACAACAGGAGCAGCAAACGAGCACACGCGAGAAGCTCAGGCAGCAGCTGCGCGATGGAAAGCTCGATAACAGGACCGTCGAACTGGAGACTAAGGAAAAGGTAATGCCCTTCGGCGTCATCTCGAACGTCGGCATGGAAGAAATCGAGATGAACCTGAAAGAAATGCTCGGCGGGCTCTTACCGGAAAAGACGAAGCGGCGCAAAGCCAAGGTGCCGGACGCATTGCGGCTGCTGGTGCAGGAAGAGGCCGCGAAGCTCATCGACATGGACAAGGTAACCAAGGAAGCGCTCTCGCGAGTGGAGCAAGGCGGCATCGTGTTTCTTGACGAGATCGATAAGATCGCGGGCCGCGAAGCGCATGGTCCCGACGTTTCACGCGAAGGCGTGCAGCGGGACCTTTTGCCGATCGTCGAGGGTTCAACGGTCACCACCAAGTACGGTCCGGTCAAGACCGACCATGTCCTGTTTATCGCGGCCGGCGCGTTCCATGTGGCCAAGCCGTCGGACCTGATCCCGGAACTCCAGGGCAGGTTTCCTATACGTGTTGAGCTCGATTCCCTGGGCAAGGCGGAGTTCATCCGTATCCTGACGGAGCCGCAGAACGCGCTTATCAAGCAAAACGTGGCCTTGCTCGCAACAGAAGAAGTTACGCTGTCCTTTTCCAAGGATTCCATCGAAGAGATCGCGGACATAGCGGCAAAAGTGAACGAACGCACGGAAAACATCGGCGCGCGCCGCCTCCACACCATCCTGGAGCGGCTTCTCGACGAAATCTCCTTTGATGCGCCTGAGAAGAAAGGCGCCAAGGTAAACATTACCGCTGAACAGGTGCGCGAACGGCTGGCGGATATCGTAAAGAGCGAGGATTTGAGCAGATATATTCTCTAATTTTTTTGCCACGAAGGCTCCAAGACACTAAGAAAACCTTAGAGCCTTCGTGTCTTCGTGGTAAAATTGTGTTCCGGGGTATTTATGGAAAAACTTATCGAAAAAGCAAAAATCCTGATTGAGGCAATGCCCTACATACAGACGTTTCGGGACAAGACCTTCGTGATCAAGTACGGCGGCAGTGCCATGTCCGACGAGACTCTGAAGCAGGGGTTCGCGCAGGACGTGGTCCTGCTCCGATATATCGGGATCAATCCGGTGATCGTGCACGGCGGCGGTCCGCAAATCGGGACCATTATGCAGCGCATGGGAAAGAAACCGACCTTCGTATCAGGCCAGCGCGTTACGGATGAAGAGACCATGGACATCGTGGAGATGGTCCTCGGCGGCAAGGTAAACAAGGAAATCGTGCACCTCATCAATCAGGCGGGCGGCAAGGCCGTTGGGCTCACGGGCAAAGACGGTGGGCTGATTCAGGCGAAGAAGATGAAACTGTCGAAAAAGTCCGAGGAAACAGGCGAAACGGAGATCATCGACATCGGCCTGGTGGGCGAGGTGACGGAGATCAGACCCGGCGCGCTCACGGCACTGGACCAGGTCGGGTTCATACCGGTTATTGCTCCCATAGGCGCCGGAGTCAACGGGGAAACGTACAACATCAACGCGGACGTAGTTGCGGGAGCGGTTGCGGGCGCGCTCAAGGCTGAAAAACTAATCCTGTTAACGGACCAGGCGGGCATTCTCGACAAGGAGAAAAAACTCATCCCGACGCTGAATAAGAAGAAGGCTGAGTCCCTAATTCATGCGGGCGTCATTGCAGGCGGTATGCTTCCCAAAATAAAATCCTGTTTCGAGGCGCTTGACGCAGGCTGTTCAAAGGTCCACATCATCGACGGCCGCGTGCCGCACGCGCTGCTGCTTGAAATATTCACCAAGGAAGGCGTAGGAACGGAAATCACGCTGTAATCTTCTACGCATAGCACAGTATCGATATTCAAAGTATACAAAGGCCTTCCAGATTTTGGAAGGCCTTTGTTTTGGAGAGCCATCAGATGCCGTCAGCTACACTTACTACAGTTCCATTTTTATTCGGATGATATCGTCGTCATGTTCCGCGTGTAACCTTCACGTAAAGCATGAAGTACGCACACTTTATTGGCACATCGCTGTGGACTTGCGTGCTGCATTCCTTTTGTGTTTATATTTTGGTAGATCTTTTTTTTTCGGCTGCATGATCGAGTCATTCACATACAGGTCATTCACCGACCAGTCCGCGATATCATTATAACAAGCCTCGATTTGTTCACGGAATTTATGCGCACTCAGCGACGCCCATGCTTCGAACCTATCATACTCGCTTAAACAGGTGAACACCTTGCAATATAGTTCAGTATTGTCTGTCGTTGAAACAAGTCTGACTTGTACCACCAGATGAATGGCGAGGTCGGGCCTCACCTTGCCTCAACCGGAGAGTGTCAATTTTTGGACATCAATTTCATTTACCGTGCTAATGCCATTCGATCTCAATTGTCGATAATCGGGCTTCTCACCTAACATTGTCGGGCCGACTTCCTGCATGATCGCAAACGGAAATGTCTTTAGATCAGTCAATCGCGACAAAAACTGATCGCTCATATTCTCTTGCATGCGAAGTTTTGCAAGAACATCTTTGATCCTGACCTCCCGCTCGTTCACTATTTCAACTGAATCAGCCGTGATCGTACCGCCCACACTGCCGACAACCGCGCCTACCGGTGATAGCGCTAGTCCTGCAATTGGAAGTAGAAGGCAATAAGGACTAGCGCATCCCTGCATGGCCTCAACCGATATTTCAAGCGGAACAAGAGCTCCGACCTTGGCTCCATCTTTAGCTCCTTCTTGCGGGCCTTTCGATGGCGTCTGCACTTCCACGTACGGCACGTATTGTGCTCTGGTTATAGCGATCAACCCAAGCCTCGTTTTTAAAGCGCCAATCTCCTGAGCGTCCATCGGCTCCGGCACGCGATGTTCCGCGCACCCACTAGCCCACAACAGCAGCAATGATGTTAAGATTATCCCAGCTTTGCGGATCAGCAATATCTTCTCCTTATAATGACGCAACTGGTAATCGAGACAGGAGGCAATCGACACACGTTAGGAGTGTTTAAGCTCCCTTCAGCCCGAAGAAGTCCCTGATCTTGGATAGCATTCTGCCTGAAACGTCTTTCTTATGGCGAGCAAGTCCAGCGGCATCGAGCCGCTCCCGCTCCGCATCGAGTCCGGCCTGGCGTTCCGAGAGAATATGACTCAGAGACTCGGCAATGGAAGGATTATGTACCAGCGTTGACCCAAAACTTTCTTTATCGATAACGATAAATTCGGCGTCCTCTTTTACGTGGATACTGGCGGTCCGCGCCGCGCCGGTGAGAAGGCTCATCTCTCCGAAGAAGTTTCCAGGGCCGAGCGTGGCCACTACAGCTGACTCGCCCGGAAATTTTTCCACAACCACGTCCACGCGGCCGTTCTTAATGATGTAAAAAGAATCTCCTGCCTCTCCCTGCCGTACCGAGACCTCGCCCGCTGCATACGGTTTAACACTCACCCGCTCGACCAGTTTCTTGAGCTCTGTCTTGCTGAGCGCGGACAGTATTTCTACTTTTTCCATGAGCGTCAGTATCTCTTCGGCCCTATGCTCTTGCTCAACGCGCTGGGTCTCCGGCGTGACCTGTTTGAGATGTATATTCCTGATCGGGAATGGGATCTCGATCCCACTCCGTTTGAATTTGTACCAGATCAAATTCATGATCTCCGCTTCTATCTCGACATGCGCCGGGAAATCGTTTATCGAATACCGCAGCTCGTAGTTAACGGTAAACTCACCATAACTCATCACGCGAACGAGCGGCGTAGGGATCTTCAGCACGCGCGGCACGGACATCAGAACATCGAGTATCGCGTTTTTTGCCTTGTTTGGCGGGATGTTGTAACTTACCCCCACCGTTAATCTTTTTACGTGGTCCGGGCCAGGCAGGCTGAAGTTTATCACAGCCTCGCTCAAGACCTTACTGTTCGGTATGAACACCTCGTTGTTTTCGATGGTCATGATTCTCGTGGACCGGAGAGTGATATCCATCACGCGGCCTTCGTGCCCTCCGGCGGAAATCCAGTCGCCTTGCTTTAAGGGCTTTTCAAGATGGATGGTGAGACCTGCCAACATGTTGGCTAGGGTGCTCTGAAACGCCAAGCCGATGGTTGCAGTCAGGACCGTGGTCGTGGCAATAAGCGACGTTACGTTGATGTTCAGGATTTCCTTGAGCAGGACGAGAGCGGTTACTACGATCACGAATGCCGTTATGATGTTCTTGAATGCAGCGGGAAAGCTGCCCCGTTTCCATCGGACGACAAAAAGATCGCCGTAGATATAGAGACCGAGACGGAGCGCGCCAAAGGTAAAGATAAGCCAGGAAAAGAAATGAAGGTGCCGCGACACGCGCGGGTAATACTCCTCTGCGCCGAGCCGAAGAAAGACCTGAAGGGCAATGAACAAAACAATGAGTTTCAAGCCCGTTCCGATCGGCTTCAGTTGAGCCGATTTTCTTGCGAGAAATCCGATAGCGACGCTGCCGGCAATGAATAGAAAAAGACTGAGCACCGTGGCCCAGAGCAACGAACCCGTGAGATCATTGATAAAGTCCATGAAATGCCTCCTTAGTAACTAAGGAATAAAAATATCCGCAAAATGGAAACAACAATATTGCCACGAAGACTCCAAGGCACTAAGAAAGCATTGAATCAGCGGGTTATAAAACCGTAAGACTACCCTCTTTTCTTCGTGGCTTTGTGACTTTGTGGCAAGTTCTGGTTCCGGTTTAATCCTGCGTCATTCAGCATCCAGCCGTCTCCGTATCTCTCCCCAAAGTTCCTTGATCCCCTTCCCACCCTTGGCGGAGGTAAGGACCAATTCCTCGGTGATTCCCAGCATCGATCCGATGTCCCGGCGCGCTTGGTCAGTCTCCTGCCGGTTCAGCTTGTCAATCTTGGTCAGCGCGTAGACAACCGGGATATCATATTGTCGCAGCCATTCTATCAGACGCATATCGCGTTCATCCGGCGTTCTCCTGCTGTCCAGGAGCACGACTACCGCCGCCAGTGCCGGCGAATCCTTCAAATACGCCTCGATCATCGGCGCCCAGGCGTCGGTCACTGCCTGAGGGACCCGGGCGTAGCCGTATCCCGGCAAATCGACGAAATAGAAGTATTCATTGATAAGGAAGAAGTTGATAAGCTGGGTCTTGCCGGGCGTAACGCTCGTTTTTACGAGGCTCTTCCGGTGAAGCAGTGAGTTGATGATAGAGGACTTGCCGACATTCGATCGCCCTGCAAAGGCGATCTGAGGTTTGTTGTCAGTAGGAAATTGTTTGGGAGCCGCTGCACTGATGATGAATTCTGCTGAGAGTATTTTCATAGGGTGCAGGTTGAGGCTTAGGTTAAGATCCGGAACACGCCGGACCTCAACCTAAGCCTTTATCGGTGTTATGCTATTTTCTCGTAGATGAGGAGCGGTTCCGCGCCGTCATTGATTACTTCTTCGCTCACCACGCACTCCCGGATGCCGGGCTGGGAAGGCACATCGTACATGACGTTCAGCATCACGTCCTCGAGAATGGCACGCAGACCTCGCGCGCCGGTCTTCCGGCTGATCGCCTTTTTCGCAATGGCCGTAAGCGCGCTCTCGGTGAAACGGAGCTTGCAGCCCTCGAGCGCCAGCAATTTCTGGTACTGTTTGATTAGCGCGTTCTTCGGACGCGTAAGGATATCGATGAGCGCATGTTCGTCGAGCTCTTCGAGCGTCGCCACGACCGGCATGCGGCCGATGAATTCGGGGATCAGCCCGTATTTCAGCAGGTCTCCGGGCTGGAGATGAACGAGCGTCTCGCTCAGTTTCCGCTCCTTTTTGCTCTGGATATCCGCGCCGAATCCCATGGTTTTCTGTCCCATGCGGTGTTCAATGATCGTCTCGAGGCCAACGAACGCGCCTCCGCAGACGAACAGGATGTTCTTTGTGTCCACCTGGATGAATTCCTGATGCGGGTGCTTGCGGCCGCCCTGCGGTGGCACGCTGGCAACGGTCCCTTCGATGAGTTTGAGCAGCGCCTGCTGCACGCCTTCGCCGGAAACATCCCGCGTAATCGAGGGGCTCTCGGACTTGCGGCTGATCTTGTCGATTTCGTCTATATAGACGATGCCGCGCTGCGCGCGTTCGACATCGTAGTTGGCGTTCTGCAGCAGCTTGAGAATGATATTCTCCACATCCTCACCCACGTAACCCGCCTCGGTAAGCGTGGTGGCATCCGCAATCGTGAACGGCACGTCGAGGATCCTGGCGAGCGTCTGGGCAAGCAGGGTTTTGCCTACTCCCGTGGGGCCGATCAGCAGGATGTTGCTCTTCTGGAGCTCAACTTCGTCTCCGAGCTCGTGCTGAATGCCGATACGTTTGTAGTGATTATGCACCGCCACGGACAGGATCTTCTTGGCGCGGTCCTGGCCGATCACGTATTCGTCGAGCGTGCGTTTGATCTCCGCAGGCTTCGGCAAACGGGGGACCTTCGCCTCTTTTGCCTCTTCCCACTCCTCCGCGATGATCTCATTGCAGAGGTCGACGCATTCGTTACAAATAAAAACAGAGGGACCGGCAATAAGCTTCTTCACCTCGTCCTGCCCTTTGCCGCAGAACGAGCATTTAAGGGGAGTTGTCGGGTGTTCTTTATTTTCCGTCATAGGATTACTTCTCCTTCGTAGGTCGTATAACCTTTTTCGTTATGACCTCGTCGATAAGGCCGTACCCTTTCGCGTCTTCTCCGGACATGAAAAAATCGCGGTCAGTATCATTTCCGATTTTTTCGATAGGCTGGCCGGTGTGCTTGGCCAGGATCTTGTTCAGCGTGTCCTTGAGCTTCAGAATCTCTTTTGCATGGATCTCGATGTCCGTGGCCTGTCCCTGGAACCCGCCGATAGGCTGGTGAATCATGATCCGTGAATGCGGCAGGGAAAAACGCTTTCCGTGGGCGCCTGATGCAAGAAGCAGGGCCCCCATGCTCGCGGCCTGACCGATGCAAATAGTAGAAACCGGGGACTTGATGTAGTTCATGGTGTCGTAGATGGCCAGGCCGGAGCTGACGACCCCGCCCGGAGAATTGATGTAGAGATAAATGTCCTTGTCAGGATCATCAGCTTCCAAAAAGAGCAGTTGCGCAATAACCGTATTCGCCACAATGTCGTCGATCGCCGTGCCGAGAAATATGATTCTATCTTTCAGGAGCCGCGAGTAAATGTCATACGCGCGCTCTCCGCGGCTCGTTTGTTCAATAACCATGGGAATTAACGACATTTTTCCTCCTCTTTTCCTTTTCTAGTTAATTATAGCTCTTCTTTGCCAGGGAAAGCAAGACGCCGAGGGTCTTTTCCTGGATCAAGGAAGACCGCAAATTGTCCAAGCCGCCCTCAAGCGAGTCATAGTATTTCTTGATCGCGTCCACGGTCTGGCCCGACGACCTGGCCATGACATTGAGGGCTGCAGTGATTTCCTGATCGCTTACCTCGACTTTTTCCTTGTCTGCGATCACATCGAGCAGCAGCATGCCTTTGACCCGTTTTTCGGCAAGCGGCTTGTTTTCTTCGGTGAACTTGGCGATGTCGAATAATTTCGCATCCGCGCCCCTACGGGCCATGCGTTGTGCCTGCTGCCGCGCCAGAGACTGAAGCTCGCGGCTCACCATGCCCGGCGGAACATCGAACGCATGGGCCTCAACCAGCTTAGAGAGAATTTCCTCACGCTGCGCGGAAGACTGCTCGCTGCGTTTGCGGGCTTCAAGGTCCTTTTTGATGCTTTCTTTAAGTTCGTCCAGCGTTTTATAATCTCCAAGGGTTTTCGCGAACTCTTCGTTCAAATCGGGAAGCACCTTCTTTTTTATTTCCTTCAGCGCGATGGTGAAGGTGGCGTCCTTGCCGGCCAGGTCCTGATTATTATAGTCCGTTGGGAAGGTCACCTTGATCTCCCGGGTCTCTTCCCGCTTCATGCCCACGAGTTGCTCCTCGAACCCGGGGATCAGGCTGTCTGAACCGAGGGTCAGCATGTAGTCCGTGGCCTTTGCACCGTCAATGGGTTTCCCCTCGCGGAACCCTTCGAAATCGATGATTGCGGTGTCGTTGTTCTCAAGCGGCCTGCCTTCGACCACTTCGAGCTGTGCGTACATTTCCCGGAGGCGGTCGATGGTCTGATTCATTTCCTCGTCGGTTACAACCAGATCCTGCTCCTTCACCTCGATACCATCGTACGTCCCGAGTGCGATATCCGGCCTCACCTCAACCGTGGCGGAAAAATTGAGCGGCGATCCCTTTGCCATCGGAGAAACATCGTCGATCGTCGGCAGATCAACGGGGTTTAAGTTGTTCTCCCGCAGCGCCTGCATATAGGATTCCGAGATGAGCCGGTGCATAACCTCGGACCTCACATCGTCTCCGTAGTGTTTCTCCACGATGTTCTTCGGGGCCTTTCCCGGACGAAATCCCGGGATCTTCGCCTTCTTCGCCACGTCCGCAAGGGCCTTGTCCATCTCTTTGGAGACGGCATCCGGCGCAATCTCAATAGTAATTTTTTTCTTTACCGGGCTGATGTTTTCTACGACCGCTTTCATGTTCTACCACCTTTATGTAAGAATTTAGGGAGTCCTTGTGGTCCGCAATCGAATTACTTTGGTGCGAGAGGGGGGACTTGAACCCCCATGGTCGCCCACCAGATCCTAAGTCTGGCGCGTCTGCCAGTTCCGCCACTCTCGCTCCATACATAAAAAGAAAGCAGTGAGTATTGTGCAGCATCCCGCACATCTACTGGATTCCTGCCAATTACCCACTGCTCTCTATTTTTGTTATGGTGAGCCGTGAAGGAGTTGAACCTTCGACCCGCTGATTAAGAGTCAGCTGCTCTACCAACTGAGCTAACGGCCCGTAACTGATGAGAGTTCCAGGTGCAAAGCGGATTCATTATACTTATCTTTGCAACCGGATGCAACAAAAAATTTAAAATCCGAGAAGAAAAAAGCTGGAAATTGGTGCGCCTGGCAAGACTCGAACCTCACTTCGTCGCCCATGAAGGGCTCTCCAGCAAGGGCCTGCCCCCTCTGGAATCTCCCCCAAAGCTCAGGGGAATCCTTTTATAATGTAGACTACGATTTGTCAATAAACAATCCGCATTCCGCAATCTACATTCCGCATTCGATTTATTGGTGCGCCTGGCGGGAGTCGAACCCACGACCTTCGGCTTCGGAGGCCGACACTCTATCCAGCTGAGCTACAGGCGCATACTAATTTTAGATTTCGGATTGCGGATTTCGGAATGAAGTTCTTTATGCGCCGTGCTTATTTTCTCAATCCGCATTCCGCAATCTACGATCCGCAATATTTTTCTGGTACGCCCGGCAGGAGTCGAACCTGCGACATCCGGATTCGAAGTCCGACGCTCTATCCAGCTGAGCTACGGGCGCATGAAACCTCATAAAAGTGTAGAGACGGCTGTTAGGCCGTCTCTAAATTAAAAAATTGGGGTGAGCGACGGGGCTTGAACCCGCGGCCACCAGGGCCACAACCTGGAGCTCTACCAACTGAGCTACGCCCACCATGTGTAACTATAAGATGTGTGGAATTATTCACATTTTATAGTTTAGACTTCGATTTGTCAATAAACAATCCGTTTTCGATTTTATTGGTGCGCCTGAAAGGACTCGAACCTTTGGCCCACAGCTTAGAAGGCTGTTGCTCTATCCACCTGAGCTACAGGCGCAATCTAATTCGGAATTTTTATGGTCGGGGCGAGAGGATTCGAACCTCCGACTTTCTGCTCCCAAAGCAGACGCGCTACCGGGCTGCGCCACGCCCCGAGGTATTCACATCGTTTACCCGTTAATCGGTAGGCCATATAATACTCACACTCCTCTTTATTGTCAAGCTCTATGTGGCCGTCACACCTGTCTTTGCAGCATTTTTGCGCACATTGATCGCTCAACTGAGCGGCGCTGCCGGAGAACAGCTTTTTCCTTGAATTAGCGCAAAATTTATACTATGATTACCCCTATGGAAGAGCGGATCGGATCGGTGATCAAGTTTTTCGACAAAACCTCTGTTGCGGCGGTGAAGCTGGATTTCGGCGATCTCTCTGTTGGAGATACCATTCACATCAAGGGAAACTCCACTGACTTTTCTCAAAAGGTTGAAGACATGGAATTCGACCACAAACCGGTTCAGAAAACCTTACGCGGCCAGTTCGCCGGCATCAAGCTCTCCCAGCCCGCGAAGCCCTTCGATCTTTTGTACAAGGTCGTTGGATAGAACGCCCGCCGATGCTCACCTATACCATAAAACGCACGCTCCTCATGATCCCCATCCTCCTCGGCATCACGCTGCTCTCGTTCGGCGTCATGCATCTTGCGCCGGGCGGTCCTGCAGAGGCGCAGATGGATTTCTCGTCAAAAGCTTCAGCAGAGGCGCGGGAGCGGCTGAGAAAACTCTACGGAGCGGACCAGCCTGTTTACAAACAGTATGCCACGTGGCTTAAAAAATTCGTGACCCTCGACTTCGGCGAAGCCTTTGCCGACGGCCGCAAGGTCAAAGATAAAATCCTCGAACGCCTCCCGATCACGCTCACCATCAACGCACTCTCTCTCGGTCTCGTGCTCTTGATCGCAATACCCATAGGCATCATGTCCGCGACCCGGCAATACTCGCTCCTGGACCGGTGCACAACCATCTTCGTCTTCATCGGATTCTCGACGCCCTCGTTCTGGCTCGCGTTATTGCTCATCTACCTTCTCGGCGTGCAATGGGGCATGCTCCCGATCTCCGGGATTCAGAGTCTGGATGTTGTCGGACTCACTCGCTGGGGCTGGCTCATGGACCGGGCTCATCACCTGATTCTGCCGGTATTCGTCTCGGCCTTCGGAGGACTGGCGGGCTTCTCACGCTATGTCAGGAATAACATGCTCGAGGTGATGCGTCAGGACTACATCCGCACAGCCCGTGCCAAGGGTCTTCCTGAGGGCGAGGTGGTCTACAAGCATGCGCTCAGAAATGCGCTCATGCCCGTAATCACCATTCTCGGCCTCTCGCTTCCCGGCATCATCGGTGGCAGCGTGATCATGGAAACCGTATTCAGCATTCCCGGCATGGGGCAGCTCTTGTATCAGTCAGTGTTCTCGCGTGACTACAACCTTGCTATGGGCATCCTGGTTCCGGCTGCGTTCCTGACCATGCTCGGTAACTTCCTTGCCGATATTGCCTATGCATATACGGACCCGAGGGTGAGGCTGAAATGATAGGAGCAAGTGTCAAGGGGCAAGGGTCCAGGATAAATCGTGTAGCCGCAGGCTAAGTGCCCAGTGGTTATGAGTGCGTAGCGCGAATGCAGGGTATCATCCTGCGTTGGACCAACAGGTAGGAGTCTGATGTCGATCAATACTGAATCCTTCACATCTCAAACACTGCACTACTTGATGAGGAACAAGCTCGCGGTGATCGGCGGAATGCTGGTCTTGTTCGTCTTCATTCTGTCTATCTTTGCGCCGCTGGTCTCGCCGTATAATCCGTCCACCATCGACATCAAAAATATTCTCATCGGTCCAAGCTTTTCGCATCTGTTCGGAACCGATGACCTGGGACGAGACGTGCTCTCGCGCATGCTCTGGGGCGGAAGGATCTCACTTGAGGTGGGCTTTGTGGCGGTCGGGATCGCCACCATCATCGGAATCATATTAGGCGCGATTGCCGGTTATTACGGCGGCTGGACGGATAGCGTGATCATGCGGGCGGTCGACATCATGCTGTGCATCCCCACGATCTTTTTGGTGCTCGCAGTGATAGCCATCCTGGAGCCGAGCATCATCAATATTATGATCGTGATCGGCCTTACGAGCTGGATGGAGCCTGCCCGGCTCATCCGCGCGGAGTTCATATCGCTCAAGGAGCGTGACTTCGTGATAGCAGCTCGAGCGCTCGGCGCCACGGACGCACGCATCATTGCGAGGCACGTCCTGCCGAACGGCCTCTCCCCGATCCTCGTGTCCGCGACCATGGGCATCGGCGGAGCAATCCTCATAGAATCCGCTTTAAGCTTCCTCGGCCTCGGCGTTCAGCCCCCTACCCCGAGTTGGGGCAGCCTGCTCTCGTCCGGCAAGGACAACATCGAAATCGCCTGGTGGCTCTCGGCCTTCCCCGGACTCGCAATCCTTATCACGGTGCTCGGTTATAATCTGCTGGGTGAAGGTATTCGGGATGCCCTCGATCCGAGACAAAGAGAATAATACAAGGGCGAGATTTCTCAAAAAGTGAATAGTTCTATAAGCAGAGCTGCGATCACGGCTCCATCCTGAATAATGCAACAGCGGATTGCTGCCCGAGATTGGATGGTTCAACTGGTATAACAGCTGAGAAAGGTCAGGCCAAAAGACCACGGAGCTCGTCACTGAGCTTTTCTTTGATGACAAAAGCAGGAAACTTTTTTTGAGGTGTTTCGTCTAATACACGAGAAACAGATGAGTTGCAGCATTGTCAGGTTCAAGTAGACAGGAAGGGAGGATGCTCTGCATAAGCTTTTCTCGGAACATCAGCATTACATCTACAATCTGGTCTATAGTCTCTGCAGTGATACTGCCGACGCAGACGATCTCGTGCAGGAGACGTTTATAAAGGCAATGAGAGGCCTGAAAGATTTTCGGAGTGAATCGAATATCCGCACATGGCTGAGCCGAATCGCCATAAATACCTTTATCGACGCGAAGAGAAAGGAAAAGCCTCATGTATCGCTTGATCTTGGGCTTGTCGCATGTCCATCGGGCGGGCCGGAGAGAACGATTATCAGAAAAGAAATGCAGTGGTGCGTGCGACATGTGTTGCTGCATCATGTTGCGAAGGAGCATAAGATCGTCCTGGTACTGCGTGATATGTACGGATACAGCTATGAGGAGATTGCCGATATCGTGAAGATATCCGTACCGGCAGTGAAGTCGAGGCTGCATCGCGCCAGGAGCGCTTTTTATAACCATTTGGTGAAATCCGGTTGCGTGAGCTTTGTGAAGGATTACACCTGCTACTGTGAGGGGGCGGCACTCCATGAAGTGTATACATGACATAGTCCTGATAAGCCGTTATCTGGAAAAAGAACTTACTGCTAAACAAATGCATGAGGTGGAGGCCCATCTGAAGCAATGCCGGGCGTGCCGCAAGGAGCTGGCAAGACTTCAAACTGCAATGACAATTATGAAATCGGTGCAGGAAGTGGAAATACCGAGAGATTATGCTGAATCCGCGAGGCGGAAATTGAATGGGTGATCGCTATACTATGCTATCCTCCCGGTTTTTGGGCGGAGACGCCTGTCGGGTAGAGCCGTCTTTAATTGAACGAAAACAACCTGGGGGGAAAATGAAAAAAGAAGAACGAGATGAAGAACTTGAAAAACGGATGAAGATGTTCGACGGATGGGTGAAGGAAGGCAAAATCCCAAGCTCATCAAAGGTCATCCCGGTAAAGGAATCCCTGGGATGTTTGCAATGGGTGCTGCCGACGCAGCAGGTACTGGAAATCTTACGGAATTCGCGCTCATATGCATTAGCCAATTGTTTATGTAGGACAAAGCATAAGCGATGCGATAATCCTCTGGAGGTCTGCTTTTATACGAACGATGTGGCCGACAAAAAGGTCGAGCAGGGGGCAGCTCGTCGGGTCGATCTCAAGGAAGCCACAGAGGTTCTGAAACTGGCGAATCAGCACGGACTGATTCATCTGACTATCTATAACCCCGAGCAGCAGGTGTATGCCCTCTGCAGTTGTTGTGAATGCTGCTGCCACGATATCGAGTTCATGAAGAAGCTTGGGCGTCCGGATCTCGTCGCCCATGCCGACTATGTCGCGTCTGTAGATAAAGAAAAATGCATTCACTGCGGGGCCTGTGCGGAGCGATGCGTGTTCGGGGCTCAGGTGATGCAGGATGGAAAGGCGGCCTTCATGCCGGAGCGATGTTACGGATGCGGACTCTGCAACACCACCTGCCCGTCAAATGCCATAAAAATGGCGCTAAGGTCAAAGGGACAGTAGCTGGTCGCTGAAGGCGGGGGACGCCGCATCTCCCGCCTTCGTATCCTTACATAGTTCTACCGAATTATCTTATGGTTTCAAATCGTTGCAACCGTTTAATTGTAGGCGAATCATTGCGCCAACCTTGTAGATTCCATCACTTTTTTTCCTGCCGCACCTTCTTCCCATCCAAAAAAATAGGCTATAATATTCCCAAGACAACAACTCGAATTAGCCTATACGCATAAAATACCTAAACGGAAGGTGGTAACCTTCGATGATGTGGGGCGAAGCAAGGCCGCTGTTTAAAATAATCAACGTGAGCACGATGCCGGTGAAACTGGCTCGATGGATCGAGATGGCCGGGGTTTTTCTCGGAATACCCCTGCTCCTATCGGCAGATTTTGTTCCCCGTCCCAAAATCCTCGCATTACTGGCGGTCTGCATCGCATGCCTCGTCCTGCTTTGGCGCGACAAGACCTTCGATCACAGCCGATCCGGATTGAACGGTTTTCGCAACTGGCGCACGTTGTCCATACGCTTCGTGATCATCTCAAGCTGCCTTGCGCTGTATATGGTTCTTATCGAGCCGGAGAACGTTCTGGCGATCCTTCGGAGCAATCCTACGCTCTGGGCGCTTATCATGATCACCTATCCTGTCCTTTCGGTCGTGCCGCAGGAGATCATTTACCGGGCGTTTTTTTTCCACCGGTACGGTTCGCTGTTTACCAATAAGAGCATAGGCATCGTACTAAACGCGGCGCTCTTTGCATTCGCCCATATTCTTTTCAGGAACTGGGTCGCCGTCATCGGGTCATTCATTGCCGGTCTGCTCTGGGCGACGACCTATCTGGGCAGCAAATCGCTCCTGGTTGTTACGCTTGAACACGCCCTGTACGGCAATTTCGTGTTTACGCTCGGCATGGGATATTATTTTTATGCTCCGGACTTTTGACCATCTCGCCTTCTTCTCTGTCCGCCAAAATAGGCTATACTATTCTTATGACAAAGGTGTTCATCGATTATACCAAGCTCTACTACACGGCAATCGCGAAGACCTCGGTTCCTCCGGCGACAAGCGGCAAATTCGTCCGGATCCGGAACGAATCAACGGACTATCTCGTCTTCTCGCCCAAGGATTTCACAAAGTATCACGCTAATATTGTGGAGCGGTTCTGTCTCGACAACGGTGTCGAAGGGAGCTATGACCACGATTGCAAGCGTTATGACATCTATGACCAGGCATGGATTGTAACAGGCGGCGGGAAATATGAACTCGATAAAAAGAGAAAGGTCATCAAGCTGTACGACGAGTCCATGGCGTATGGGAAGTTTGAATTGTTCGGGCTCAGGGAAGCGATCCTTGCCGAACCGGAATTCTCCGGGTTTAAGGTTCAGATCGAATAGCTCACTGCGGTGTCTGCTTCACTGCTGCCTTTTTCTTCGCCCTCTTCTTATTCGATTTATACCGGTTGATGGCCTTCTCGTGCGCGCTGTACTCTTTCGAGAAATAATGGCTGCCGTCGCCCTGGGCCACAAAGAAAAGATAATCTACATTGTCCGGATACAGCGTAGCGAGGATTGCGCCTTCGCCTGGATTCGCAATGGGGCCCGGTGGGAGCCCCTTGTGGAGGTAGGTGTTGTACGGCGAATTTCTTTTGAGGTCCTTGGCCGTGACCTTGGTGATCCATGCCTTCGTGCCGTAGACCGCCGTCGGATCGGCCTGGAGCTTCATCCCCTGCTTCAGCCGGTTATGATACACGGCGGCAATAAGCTTCCGCTCAGACGCAACTTTTGCCTCTTTCTCGACAATGGACGCCAGGGTAATAACCTGTTGCTCTGTTAAGCCGAGCGCCTTCGCACGGCTCCGATAACTGTCGTTAAACACGGCCTTGTACCGCAGGACCATTCTCTTCGGAATGTCTTCAAGCTTAATGCCCTTGGGAAGATAGTACGTGTCCGGGAACAGATACCCCTCGAGCGTGTCGGCATCGATGCCGAGCGAGCGCACGTACTCCTTATTTTTCACCAGCTTGATGAACTCGTTGGGATCGGAGAGAAGCGGCGTCGCGGAGAGCGTATACCCGATTTGATAAAGGTTATATCCTTCAGGAACGATGACCTGGTACTCGATGATCTTACCTTTGCGCAGGGCATCAAGCACGTCCCACATGCTCATGTTCGTGTTCAAACCATAATAGCCCACGCGGATCTTGCGGCTGATACCCTCAAGCCTGCCGACGAGCTCGAAATAACCCCGGTAGCGTATGATGCCTTCTTTTTGAAGAACACCAGCAATGGCCTTGAAGCTCATGCCTTCGGTAACCTGGATTTCCTTCCAGCTCCGTTCATTTGACGGCGGAACGAAAAAGGCCAGGTAAAAATGGATGGAGAGCAGAAGCGCCAACGTCGCGAGCAGGAAGGATAACCACGGATTCTTTTTGATCCACTGCTTTATTTTCATCCACCGGAGACGCATGAATCCGGTGATATCTTCCAGTTTCATCAGTAACCTCGCTTGCCCACTATTCAAAGCTGTCCTGATCTCAAGATCCCGACCAGGATCCAGAGCCCCAGGAACGCGGCTACAATATAACCTAACAGGCCGAATACAGGCAAGCCAAAAAGCATCGGTCCCTGGGCGGAATGGATGATGATGGACGACGCAATGATGATTGCCGCGGCGATGACGCTGAAGGAAAGCCGGTTGCTCGATTTGTCGATGTCCCTGATCAGGTGGTGGAGGTCCTCGTGATGGATGGTGAGCCGCATTTCTCCCCGCGTGATCTTGCGGAACGCCGTCTTCATCTGTTTCGGCAGGAGCGCGGCGGCATCGGCGAATTCCGCCATGTTCTTTCTGATGGATTTGACGGCGCGGAGCGGGTTGCGTCTGCGCTGCACAAGCTCCACGACATAGGGTTTCGCGGCTTCAAAATAGTTGAACCCAGGGTCGAGCTGCTTCAGGATGCCCTCGAGCGTGATGAGCGCCTTGTCCATGAGATACAGGTTCGACGGCAGCTTCAGCCGGTGCCGGATGAGGAGGTGAGTGACGCGGTCCAGATACGCGCCGAAATCAATCTGTTTCACCTGCATGATGTAGTACGGTTCGAGGAACTCGACCAGGTCTTCCTTCAACTCCCGCTGAAGCCGCTCGATATCGACTGACTCCTCGTCAAAAAAACCCATCTCCAGGTACTGCTGCACGAGGGTGTCGTAATCATGGTTTGCCAATGCGAGAAAAATCTCGGCAAAATGCTCCCGGTTCTCCTCGGTTACCCTGCCCATGATGCCGAAATCAACAAGCCCCAGCCTGCCGTCGGGAAGCACGAACATGTTCCCCGGATGAGGATCGGCATGAAATAGGCCGTCCTGCAGGACCATCTTAAAAAACGCCGCGCCCCCTTTCAAGGAAATATCCCTGCGGTTATAACCCTCACGGTCGAGCCGCTCATAGTCATCTATCCTGATGCCCTCGATCGTTTCGAGAACAAGGACGCGCTTACTCGAAATATCCGTGTATACCCGCGGAATATGCAGGACCGCGCTGTGTTCAAAATTCTTCCGGAGTTGAATGGCGTTGGAGGCCTCGATAAAGAAATCAAGCTCCCGCTTGATGGTCCGCGCGAACTCTTCGACGATGCCCGGCACATTGAACGGCCGCATATCAGGGACCCGGGTCTCGATGAGCTCGGCAAACCAACGCATGATACTGATGTCCCGCTCGATGATGCGGACGATGTGGGGCCGCTGGACCTTGACCATCACCGAGCTGTTGTCGCGGAGCGTTGCCCGGTGGACCTGCGCGATGGACGCGGCAGCCGACGGGACGTCTTCAAACGACGCAAAGATGCTCTCGATCGGCGCCTTGAGGTCCTCTTCAATGATCTTTCGTGATTCGACGGAAGGAAACGGCGCAACGGAGTCCGTTAATTTCAGAAATTCGCGGGAAAATTCCAGGGGCAGCATGTCCGGCCGGCTCGCCAGCGCCTGACCGAATTTTATGAACGTGGGCCCCAGGTCCTCGAACATCATCCTGAGGCGTTCCGGCGCGCTGATCCGGTGCACGAGAGGCGGAGGCTGCTTGAATGTAACAATGCGCCTGCCCAGCGAGAAGAACCGCTGTAATCCCATCTGTTCGACCATGTGGCCGAACCCATGACGGGATGCAACAGCGATGATCCTTCCTATCCTCGGAATGTCCCGGAAATTTTTTGTCCTGAACCCGAAAAGAGGCATAGGCGTTGCGGGGCCGCGAGCTATGCCCCGCCTTTCCCTCCGCCTCCCTCAAGTTTTGTGAGTCTCGCGGAGATATGATGAAGCTTTTTATCCACCTTCTCCAGGTCGTCACGCGTGGGGATATTGAGCTTTTCAAAAGCAGCCGACATGGCGTCCTTGATCTTGAGGTCCATCTCTTTCGTGCTCTCTTCAGCCTTGGACACCCACTCCTTCACCAGCGTAGCGCCCTCGTTCTTCGAAAGCTCCCCTGCCTTGACCAATTCATCGATGAATTCCTTGGCCTTTTCCTGCGCGCCCAGCCCTGCCAGCATTGCCTTCTTGATGATTTCTGAAACCGTCATGATAGCCTCCTTCCTGAGATGTCCCTCACGTGGTGCGTATCTTACTGTTTCTTATTTATTATAGTATACAACGCCTCAAGCGCCGCGTCCAGCTTCCCTGGATCTTTTCCTCCGGATTGCGCCATGTCCGCCTTGCCTCCTCCGGTGCCGCCGAGGATCACAGCCATGTCCTTGATGATCTGGCCTGCATGAAACTCCGGAACAAGGTCCTTCGAAACCATGACGATCAGGCTGACCTTATCGTCCTTAGCCGAGCCGACGGCGAGGATGCCGGAACCGAGCTTGTCCCGGAGCTTGTCGCCGAAATCCCGAAGCTCCTTCTGCTCCATGTTATCCACCCGCTTGGCCAGGACCTTGACGTTGTTGATCTCTTTTGCCTCGCTGATAACGTCTCCGGCTTGGGACGATTGGACCTTGTGCTTCAGGCGGTCCAGCTCTTTCTCGGTCTCCTTGAGCTGGTTCAGCAATTTTTCAACCCGGCCGACGATGTCCGAGTCGGATGATTTCAAGAGCTGAGAAATTTCCTGGAGGCTCTTTTCTTCCTTCTTCACTTCCTGGTATGCGCGCTTGCCGGCCAGCGCCTCGATCCTTCGGACACCGGCTGCGATGCCCGTCTCTGAGATGATCTTAAAGATTCCGATGTCGCCGGAGGCCTTTGCATGAGTGCCGCCGCACAGTTCCTTGCTCACGTCCTGGACCGTGACCACCCGCACCTTGTCCCCGTACTTCTCGTCGAAGAGCGCCATGGCGCCCGAGGCAACAGCCTGATCAATGTCCGTCACCACGGTGTTGACCGGATGATTCTCGATAATGCGCTCGTTCACCAGTTCCTCGACCCGGCCCTTCTCCCGTTCCGTGAGCGCGGTGTAGTGAGAAAAATCAAAACGCATCCGGTCCGGCGAAACGAGCGAACCTGCCTGCTTCACATGCTCTCCCAGCACCGAACGGAGCGTTGCATGTAGGATATGCGTTACCGTGTGGTGCCTCACCGTGTCTGCCCGCTTCTCCTCATCCACTTTTGCGAGCACTGCATCGCCCGTCTTGAACGTTCCCTTCTTCACTTTGCCCTTATGGACGATCAGATCTCCGGTTGGTTTGATGGTATCAAGAACTTCGAACTTGGCTGCCTCACCCAAAAGTTCTCCTGTATCACCCACCTGTCCTCCTGATGCGGCATAGAAAGGAGTCTGGTCGAGGATGATTTCCACCTCGTCGCCTTCATGCGCCTCGGAAACTTTCTTGTCGCCTTTGATTATAGCGCTGATCGCCGCGCTTCCTTCGAGCGTGTCATACCCAATGAACACGGACTTTTTGGCTCCAGACGCGAGTTCCTTATAAACCGGCTTGATCTTCTCCTCGCCTGAACCTGCCCAGGACGCCCTGGCCTTTGTTCGCTGCTCCTGCATGGCGCGCTGGTAGCCTGCCTCATCGAGTTCAAGATGCAGGTCCCTGGCCATGTCCGTTACCAGGTCGAGTGGAAACCCGAACGTGTCATAGAGCTTGAACAGCACCTCGCCCGGGATCGTGCGTTTGCCCGCGGCCTTCAGCTTATCCACGGTTTCGTTCAGCAGCGCGAGGCCGGAATCCAGGGTCACGGCAAAGCGTTCTTCTTCGAGCAGTACCAGTTTGCCCACGTGCTCGCGGCTATCCACAAGTTCAGGATAGGCCCCGCGCATCTCGTCCACGACAACGCCGGTGAGTTTGTACAGGAATGGCTTGTTGATATTGATGAGCTTGCCGTAGCGGATCGCGCGCCGAATGATCCTGCGCAGCACATATCCCCTGCCCTCGTTCGACGGCAGCACACCGTCGGAGATGAGAAAGGTCATGGCCCGGAGGTGGTCCGCGATCACCTGGTACGAGATGTCTGTCTGCTCGTCCTTATGGTACGCCACGCCGGACATGCCCGCGATCTGTTTGATGATGGGCTGGAACAGATCAGTCTCGAAGTTGCTCTTGACGCCCTGCACCACCGCGGACAAGCGTTCAAGCCCCATGCCCGTGTCGATGCTCGGTTTCGGGAGCGGCGTAAGTTTCCCGGTCGCATCTCGGTTGAACTGCATGAACACCAGGTTCCATATTTCCAGATACCGGTCGCAGTCGCAGCCCACGGCGCAGGTTTCCTTGCCGCAGCCGACCTCGGGCCCCTGATCGATCAGGATCTCGGAGCACGGACCGCACGGCCCGGTATCTCCCATCTGCCAGAAGTTGTCCTTCTCGCCGAGCCGCACGATACGATCTGCAGGGACCTTGGCTATATCGCGCCAGAGTTGGAAGGCCTCGTCGTCGTCCTTGTAGATCGTGACCCAGAGTTTGTCCTTCGGGAGCTTTACGACTGTAGTGAGAAATTCCCAGGCAAAGGCAATTGCGTCCTTTTTGAAATAATCTCCGAACGAAAAATTGCCGAGCATCTCGAAGAACGTATGGTGCCGGGCCGTGTGGCCCACGTTTTCGAGATCGTTGTGCTTGCCGCCGGCTCGCACGCACTTCTGGCTCGTGGTTGCGCGTTTATAGTCACGCGTTTCCTCGCCGAGAAACACACCCTTGAACTGGACCATGCCCGCGTTCGTGAACAGGAGCGTCGGGTCGTTCTTCGGCACCAGAAACGAGCTGGGGACCATCTTGTGGCCCCTCTCCGCAAAATAATCGAGAAACAGTTTTCGTAATTCGTTGGCTTTCAAAGCTTACTCCTTAAGACCAGATTTATTTACCGCTTATAGTATATGGGAAAATAACAGAAACAGAGGAATAATTCAAGCTGTTACTGAAGGAAATGTAGAGGTAGAGTCTGGGATATTAAAGATAATCGAGAGCTTATGGCCTCCTATGAGATAGGCATGTTCATGAAATGCAAGAATATGAAGCGCCGGAAGAACGCCCCAGGTGAGCGGCCGCCGAAGCGCGAAGCGCGGAGAGAACCAGCAAGTGCAACTTGCAGGCAGTCCGGTTGGCAAAGAGGTTAGAGCACGCTCTCTTCATAGCTTTCAAATATGTCATTTAAGACTTGCGATTCGTCGAGCATTAGTATCGGTGATGTGGCTGCGGTGGAACGTTGCGGCAGCTTCTTGAGCAAAAGTTCGCTCTGTTGTGAGAAGTAGGAAAAGAGTGCACTCCAAGGACCGTTGTCGTTCGTCGAAAGAAGGCGGACTCTGAATTGAACGACATCATTCACGCCCGTGACTGAGCAACAGTTGACACCGCACTCGCCGTTGAAGTCTTCGATGCCAAAGCTAAAGCAACGCATCAGGTTGTTGGAATCGACACCCCTCTCTTTTTTTCCCGACAAGCGAACTCGAAAATATACACAGTCGTCAATTATGTCATATTGATACGCAATCCGCGACTGCCTTCGCAGCAGGATGATGAGAAGGCGATTGATACGGCCGAATTGCTCTGCGATTCGCGTGATCCCCTTAGTCATGGTCTCTGACTTACGAATTAGAACAGCATGCTTATTGCGATTCCGAGGCAAGGGGCTCGTAAGCAATGGGCCTTGTACACCTTTCTTGATACCGGCTATTTCGGAAGCTGATGAGCAGTAGAGATCAATATGCTTAAGGGCGATGTCAAGGGCACCAGAGGAGAATAGTTCTGTCCGCCCATCGCCTTCTTCGAAGGGGACGGCGTATTGCGACAACAAAAAGTGAAGCGACTTCTCCAATTTGAATATCACTTCCAGTGACGCGGATAGATAATATGAGGCCTCATAGTCGACCTCACCCCACCAACGCCTGAGCGTTTGGATTCTGTTGTGAATGTCGTCGGCTTTACCGATTTTGATGATTCCGCGTTCCGGAAATATCAGGAGATATAGGTTCGTCGTGTCAGACATGATAGCGTGCCCTAATGCACAGGTGAGACGCACGGGCAACCAGAAAGGAACAAGATGAAACGGGCTTATCCCGTGTCGGCTCAAACCGATTGTTGTGTAGTCTTACCGTTATGTCTTTTCTGTTAAAGTTACAATAGCCCATACAATAAATCTGATAATCAAATATAGCGGGTAAGCAAAAATAAGAAAGAATATAAGTAAGTAAGAAAAATCCATTATGTATACTATGGAGTTGAAAATCCGAGCACCTTTTTGGTTATAGACTTTGGCAATATTTTTGTTATCTAAGTGATCCCATACAATCCAGTCCATATTCTTAATATGCGGAAAATCACGCTTCAAAGTTTTTTCGATTGTCTCATTTGATGTGCCAATGGGAAATTGTACTTTGATGCCTTGCGAAATAAATGATTTACCTCTCTCAGCCCGGCGTATTAATTTATCAACCTCACTATCAACAATACCTCGTTGCGGAATCATTGCTTTAACCTTTTCGTCTTCAACAACTATTTCTATCTCTTGCGCACTGGACTGGTAAGCCTCTTTTTTGTTATGCTGCCATGAATCAAGGAAAAAGGAAAATGCGGCAAAAAGCATGCATAACAATATTACCAAGCCTTCTCTTGCTATTACTTTTTTGATCTTTTATCTCAAGGGTGGTGCGGTTATATTTTCCATAAAAAATTTTCTCTTTAACAGTTATGGGGCAAGCAGTTTTTTGAGGACAGTGCCAGCAATCACTCCAAATAAGACGGACATGGCGTTACCCAGTAGTCCGGCAAATAGTATAGCTTGCCATAAGTAGTGCCTTTACTCCAGACTTGCCACCCGCCTGTAAGCTTTATGCCAACCCATACGCCTATAAATGCTGAACCGCCTGCCACATCAAGACCGACCCGGAGGGAATAAAACGCACGCTCAAAAATACCAAGCCAAGCCGGCATCCATGGCAGGCGGCCTGGATATTGTTTCCGCTCGTCTTCGCTAAGAAGATTTTTTTCGAGTAATTTTGATCTTAGCTCTTTGACTCGTTCATGAATTGTTTTCGACCAGAAGAACGTGACTGGCAAGCCTACGAAGCATGCCCAGATTATTGGAAGGAGAAACTTCCAGGGCGTGGGTAGCGATGGAACTGAGGGCAGCAAGAGAACAGATGGAGCAATCGCCAGCAGCGGGCCTAAAACGCCTAAGAAAACCACATTACAACCTTGTTGGACAGTGATCTCTGCACCAGGCTCCTCGCCATGTCTGTTTAATTCTTGTTGTTTGTTAGACATTAATTACTCCTGGTTTTGACAAATTTATCCTATCGCTTATAATTTCCAGCGTACTTACATCTCATACTATATGCTTTTCCAGGTCAGTCCCTTTGATCTTGCCGAAGCGGATGAACCATCATTTCGCGTCCGGGTCCCATCTTCCCCTTGCGGCCCTGGCTTGTTCCTGCAACGCGTTATAGATTGCCCCTCGCTTAAATCATGCTGGGGCAGGCTAGCAAAAAACGCTCCTCGCACGGTTTCCCAGGTCACGCGACCTTATATGTCATCCCAATCGGGGTGAATTTTTCCACTTTGTCTTCTTTTAGCTTTTTCCTGATATCTTCAAAAGAGGCGATAACATCAGGCGCATACATCCGTTCCCCGCAATGGAGACAAACCTCTGCCTTCGCCTTGACAACTGCGGTGTTTCTACCGCCCATCAGAATTTTTTCGACCTCTTTCTCAACGACCTCGCCGCCGCAGATAGGGCATTTGTCAAATAGCTTCATGATCGCCTTACCCTACCGTCCGAAGTATGTCCCAAATAATCTCGTGCGGAAACCCCTTCCGCTCCAGAAATCCCGCAAGCCGCCGTTTCCTTGCTTCAGGCTCAAGGCTCTTCATCGTCCTGAGCTTCTTCTCCGCAACCGTGCGCGCGGTTTCACGCTCATCCTCAGGCGGAATTGCTTCTCCAAGAGCTTCGCGGATGGTCTCTTGACCAACACCCTTCTGCCTCAGTTCCTGCTCGATCCGCTTCCTACCGTATCCCCGAAGCCTTGCCCTGCTTGCTGCCCACTGAGCTGCGAATTTTCTGTCATCAACATATCCGAGGCGAAGGAGATCCTCCATCACGGCCTCGATCACTGATGGAGAAAATTCCTTATCGCGAAGTTTCTTTACAATCTCCGCCCTACTCCGAGAACGGATGGTAAGATAACGATACGCAGTATTCTTCGCCCGCTTCAGCTCTTTCTGTTCTAATTCCGAATTCTGCAATCCGCATTCCGCATTGTTTTATTTGTCCCCAAACCGATCAATCTTGAAATCGCTGTCCGTAGAAGGCGCCTTGTACTCCCGCGCCTCTTGCTGCGGAGCAGGCTTGGGCGCAACTCCCGGCTTCGCAGCCGGACCTCCAAAGGGCTTGCTTCCTGGTTTCCTTTTTTCGTCTTCTTCCATAACGAGATCGCTAGTGGACTGTACTCCCTTGACCTTCAGGGCAAAATCGTCCGGGTTGCTTGCTGTCAAGAGCGCCTCTTCATACGTGATATGTCCTTTTTTGTACAGCATGAGGAGCGACTGGTCGAACGTCTGCATTCCATAATGGAGCAATCCGGCTCCGATGATCGTCGGAATCTGGCGGGTCTTTGCTTCGTCGATAATAGACTCGCGCACGGACAAGGTGCCGAGCATGACCTCCACTGCGGGCACGCGTCCATTGCCATCCGCCCTGGCAACGAGCCTCTGAGAAACAATGCCCTTGATCACCGAGGCAAGCTGCATTCTCACCTGTTTCTGCTGATAGGGCGGGAACACGGTTATGATGCGGTTGACCGTCTCGGCTGCATCCAGCGTGTGCAGGGTAGAAAGCACCAGGTGGCCCGTCTCCGCGGCGGTCAGGGCCGTGGATATGGTTTCGAAGTCGCGCATTTCACCCACGAGGATCACGTCCGGGTCCTGGCGCAAAGCGCTCCGCAACGCATCGCTGAAACTGAAGGTATCGGAGCCGATCTCGCGCTGGTTCACGATGCTCTTCTTGTCGCGGTGGAGAAACTCGATGGGGTCCTCGATGGTGACGATATTGGCGGTCCGGGCCGTGTTGATATGATCGATCATGGCCGCGAGGGTCGTGGACTTGCCGCTTCCGGTCGTTCCGGTGACGAGGATGAGACCTCGCTGCTCGTTCGCTATTTTTTGAAGAACTGTGGGCAGCATGAGGTCTTCAAAAGACAGGATCTTGGCCGGGACCTGACGAAACACCATGCCCACGCTGCCGCGCTGCTGAAATACGTTCACGCGGAAGCGGCCCAGCCCCGGCACGGCATAGGCCATGTCCAGTTCGTTCCTTTCCTTGAACTTGGCCTTCTGCACGGGGTTCATGATGCCCATGGCCACGCTGAGCGCGTCTTCCTGCGTCGTGCGCTTTTCCGTATCGAGCGGAACAAGCCTGCCGTCGATCCTGAGGATGGGCGGCACGCCTACTTTTACGTGCAAATCCGACGCCCGCTTTTCAAAGGTGATCTTGAGTAAACTATTCAGGTCCATTTAAGCCTCCATGCGTTTATCAGTCTTGTGACCTTTTGCTGCCTTTCCCGACGGAGTCGGGGATCGTTCAACGGCTTCTGTATCTTTTGCCGGCTCCTCGGCAATCTCGGGAGTTGCCGCGCCCGCGCCGGGCAGCCCGGCGGCCTGCCGCACCTTGAGCTCGATTTCCGAGGCCATATCCGCGTGCTCACGAAGAAACTGTTTCACGTTCTCCCGGCCCTGGCCGATCCGTGTGCCGCTGTAGGAGAACCATGCGCCGCTTTTCTCTACAATATTCTTTTCAACGCCGATATCGATGATCTCGCCGAGCTTGGAAATCCCCTCATTAAACATTATATCAAATTCAGCGGCCCGAAACGGCGGCGCGATCTTGTTCTTCACGACCTTCACCTTCACCCTGCCGCCGGTCACTTCCTCGCCCTCCTTGATTGCCTGGATCTTGCGGATGTCGAGGCGTACTGACGCGTAGAATTTGAGGGCGTTGCCGCCCGTCGTGGTCTCGGGATTGCCGAACATCACGCCGATCTTCATCCGGATCTGGTTGATGAAAATAAGCGTCGTATTCGACTTGCTGATGGCGCCGGTGAGCTTGCGGAGCGCCTGGCTCATGAGCCGGGCCTGCAACCCCATGTGCGCATCGCCCATCTCACCTTCAATTTCTGCCCGCGGCGTGAGCGCGGCCACGGAGTCGACAATGATAACGTCTATGGCGCCGCTCCGAACAAGGGTCTCGGTGATCTCGAGCGCCTGCTCTCCTGTGTCCGGCTGGGAGATGAGAAGGTCGTCCGTGCGCACGCCGAGCTTGCGCGCATACACCACGTCAAGCGCGTGTTCCGCGTCGATGAACGCCGCCTGGCCTCCGGCCTTCTGCGCTTCGGCAATAATATGAAGCGCAAGCGTGGTCTTGCCCGAAGACTCAGGACCGTAGATCTCGACGATCCTTCCCCTCGGCACGCCGCCGACGCCCAGGGCGATATCCAGGCCCAGGGAGCCGCTCGAAATCGCGGGAATCCCCGCCGGGACCTCCTCCCTGCCCAGACGCATGATCGAGCCTTTGCCGAACTGTTTTTCGATCTGGCCCACTGCCAGTTCCAATGCCTTTAATTTTTCTTTGTCCGCCATGATCATTCTCCTTTCGCCGCTGCGCGGCTCCGCTATTCTTAATCTTCCTACCTTCTTAACTTCTCAAGTTCCGAGTTCTATTTTCCCAATCTCCATATACACCGCCCCTGAAGGTTTCAATTCGCTCTTCATCAAGCTCACTGATCGTACGTCAAAGCCGGAGAGTTCAATATCCTTGATATCGTCGAGCGCCTTGAGCCACCTATCTCTCGAACGGATGAATTTAATCCTTCCGAGCGTAAGGTGAGGCGTAAATGCCCGGTCCTCGCGCTTAAAACCGATATGGGCCATCCCCTCTTCAACAGAAGCCTGGAGTCTCGCGAGCTTATCTGATTCCCCGGACACCCCGATCCAGACGACTCGCGCGTTCTTCGGATTCGGAAACGCCCCTGCGCCCACAAGCTCAAGCCGAAGACCAGTTGATTCCTTTGTTGCATGTGAAAGCGCGGTCATGATCTCCGGCACTTTTGGTTCCGGAACCTCGCCCAAAAACTTCAGCGTCAAGTGGATGCCTTCGGGCCTGGTCCAGCCAGCATCCGCGCCCGAGTCCTTGATTTTCTCCTGGACTTCTGCCATGAGCTTTTTAATGTCCTCGGGAATCTCTATGGCGATAAATAAACGCATTTTTGGACCGAGGCAACCATGTTGCCGTTATGTACGCCACGCCAGGGCGTGGCTTACTCCATACCTACCCAATCAAATACTTCCTCACCATATCCAGCGCCATCTGCGCGGCACGCGCACGCACCTGTTCTCTATCGCCGAAGATCCGGTGCTCTTTGGTCTTCACGCCCTGCGCGGTCGCGAGTGCGATATATACCAGTCCCACCGGTTTCTTCTCGGTCCCTCCGTCTGGACCCGCGATACCGGTGACCGAGAGCCCCAGGTCCGTGTGCGCGGCCTGTCGGATACCCTGCGCCATGGCTGCGGCCGTTTCGCTGCTCACCGCGCCGTGTTTGTCAATCAACTCCTGGGGGACGCCGAGCATTTCGGTCTTCGCAAGGTTGCTGTAGACTACGGCGCCGCGATCAAAATATTCCGAGCTTCCGGCAATGTTGGTGATTTTTTTACCGATCAAGCCGCCGGTGCAGGATTCAGCGATTGCAAGCTTAAGTCTTCGCTGTTTCAGGAGCGCCCCGACCACTTCCTCGATTTCCATTCCGTCCACTCCGTACACAGCGTCGCCCAATTTTCCCCGGATCGCGGCCTCGGTCTTTTCCACAATCGCCTGAGACTGGTCCGCGCTGATACCGCGCGCGATGATTCGAATGTCCACACCCGTCTCTTTTGCGGTCAGGCCGATGGTAGGCGCGCCACGCCGCACGATATCCTGAATGGCCTGGTTTATTGCGGATTCGGACGTGTCGCAGGTGCGGAGGATTCTTCGTTGGATGAAGGTCCTGTTGCCGAAACGTTCATCCAGGACCGGCCGGAGCTCCGTGCTGAACATCGCCCGAAGTTCCTGGGGCACGCCCGGCAGAACAGCGATAAACGGCCCTTCATCATCGATGAAAAAGCCCGGCGCGATCCCCACAGGATTCAAGAGAAGCCGCGCACCCGCGGGTATCAGGGCTTGGCGGTCGTTCGCGTTTATATACTGTTTGCCTTTGCTGGTAAACCGCGCATGTATGGCCTTGAGTGCGTCTTCATTCAGGACAAGGCGCTTCTTCACGATCTTGGAGATCACCTTGCGCGTGATATCGTCCTCGGTCGGCCCGATACCGCCGGTCACGATCACCACATCCGCCCGCTCCATTGCCGTCCGGAGAGCCTTTTCCATGTCTTTTTCATCGTCCCCTACGATCGTCTTAAAGGCGGTCTCGATGCCGACAAGCATGAGCTCATCCGAGAGATAGAGCGAGTTGGTGTCGAGCACATTGCCGGAAAGGAGTTCGGTGCCGGTGGCTATGATTTCAGCGCGCATTGTCGATAACTCCTGACGGGATTCCATTCAGCGTATCTTGATAAAACATTTAGCTATCTTCCTCCGATAAAATGCAGACTCAGCTGTAAGACGATGTTTGTATAAATCCCCGCCCCGATATCGTCGAGCATCACCCCAACGCCGCCGTGCATCTTTTCAAGGCGCCTGAGCGGCCAGGGTTTCAAGATATCGAAGAACCGGAACAGAACAAAACCAACGATGATCATGCCCCATGTGGGTGGAACCATAAACATTGCCAAAAGAAATCCAGCGATTTCGTCGATCACTATTGACGGGTCGTCCTTTTTGCCGAGCAGTTTCTCTGCCTCTTCCGCTGCCCATGCCCCGATACCCGCAACCAGCATGCATAGAGTGACATACCAAACAGGCGGCATTCCCATGATGAGAAAATACAGAAGAACGCCGACAAGTGTGCCCGCAGTGCCCGGAGCGATCGGAACCCTGCCGGAATATGCGCCCTGCGCGACAAAAAGAATGAATGCTTTGACAGCGTTATTATTCATGCGTGCTTCCCACGAGAGGTTCATTGTAGCATCCGTTCGTAATCACAGTCAACGGAAAATGTCCCTCACAACAGTTCATAGACCCAGATCTTCCCATCGCTTCGTACTTCTTCCACCCGTTTCACCAACCGTTTCTTGGATAGATTCAAAAGCCGCGTGCCGCTGGTGTTGGCTTCGAGCTTCCGCGCATCCGAAAGGTCCTTGGACGTGGCCTTTTTCTTCCTAACGATAAACTCCAGGGTGTCTTTGAGATAATTATTAAGATTTCCCAGCACAACCCTCTTGGCATCCTTCATCTCCGCCATGATTGCCAGGTCCTTGCGCTCCAGAGCCACCTCGATGTTCTCTTTCTGGTTCTCATTCAGACCGATCAGAAGCAGGTACTTGTCTCCGTACTCGTTGCTGAGTAAGCGAGAGATGAGCTTTGCCACGATTTCGTCCGCGCAGGAATAATCGATGATCCCGATCTTCGAGAAGTCGAGACCTATCACCGCGCCCGCAAGCTCTTGCTCCATGTCGCGTTCGATCCGCTCCCGGATCGCCTGTCCCGACGGCCTCGTCACCAGGTCTTTCGACCCATTGCCGAGTTCTTCTTTTATAAGTTTATAGAGGTCGTATTTGGTCATGGTATTAACAGCGCACTTGGCCTTTAATTGTACAGCGCCCGGCTCTCCTTAGCCAAGAATCCGATCTTCTTCTGCTTGGGTTCCGGCTCTGCCACGAGAGCGCGTATTGCGTCAAAAACCACCCGGAACTGAGAGTCATATTTCTTTTCAAGCTCTTCCAGTTTTTTCCCAAGGTCTTTATGTGCAGCGATCATCTCCCGAAGTTTAACAAACACCCGAATGATCTGGATATTCACCTCAACCGCTCGTTCGCTGTTCAACACGCTGGACAACATGGCAACACCCTGTTCAGTGAACGCATACGGGTTATATCTTCTGCCACCGTGCTTCAAACTTGAGGTCACAATTTGTGACCTCAAGACTGCAACCTCTTGATCTTTCAATGAAAACATAAAGTCCAGAGGGAACCTATTTATGTTACGCTTGACGGCTTGCACAAGGGTTTTTGTTGCCACTCCATATAGCTCTGCTAGATCACTATCAAGCATGACTTTTTGGCCACGAATAAGGTAGATTTTGCGTTCTATGGTGTCCGCAGTAACGAGAGATTGCATGGATCCTCCACTACCCTTGTCTTTGATATTCCAAATTGGAATATCAAATTTCCATTTTGATGTGCTGCTTTTTTGAGGTCGCAAAATGCGACCTCAAGCCTGCGGCGGATAAGCGTTAGTTCAATTGATTCAATTGAACCATATTTGAAGGATTTTGTCAAGTGGAATTTTCAAGAAGGAGAAAATGCTGGATTCCCGTTTTTACGGGAATGACGGACCAGGGATTACATTTCAGGCAGTAGAATATTGATCTGCGCGCCGGGAAAGTTCGTGAGTCCTCGCATCTTGTCGTTTCCCCTGGCCCAGGAAGGGATAATCGAAAGCCTGGCAGTGCCCGAGCGTATGGAAAGTTTGCCGTTCCACTGATTGACGAATTTACGGACTCCTGCAAGGCCGTGTCCCCTGCCCTCGTCTTCGTAACGAGATGCGCCCTGAAGCAGCGCTTTGTCGATCGCTTCAAGATCGTTTGGCAGTTTGAACCTGTGCGAGAGTGATTTTCTGAAGCCGATGCCTACGTCCATGACCGCGATCTTGACGATATTCTTGTCTAGGCTCGGGAATCGATATTTCTGGATTCCGACGAAGCCCTTGTTCTCGCTGTGCTCTATGATATTCTGGCAGATTTCGGACAGCGCAACGATGAAGCCGTTGATTGCCCGTTCGTCATAACGCAGATGGGTCGCAAGGATAGCCTGCGCGCGATCCCGTACCTTGCCCACGATGAAATGGATGTCATTCGTTTTTTCGATGGGAGTTATTTCGAGCAGCACGTCGGAATCCGCGCTCCGCTGATGTTTTGCATGAACGTCCGATGGAGAGGGTTCGAGAAGGAAGTATTTGTTCGCGTACGAGAAAAAGTCCATGCGGTCGAGATACGTGAGCACCTCAGCGGACTTCGGGAGCAGGATAGACTTCTTAATATCTTCGAGCATGCAGAGCTCGCCGATTTCGAGCAGCCCCAGCATGCCATAGGGGTCGATAAAGGAAACAGCGCGGAGATCGATCTGTTCGGAACGGATAAAAGACCGGAGGGTCTGTTCAAAGGTCTCTTCGGTAATCTGGGTCATGTCTGGTAAGGACGGTTACGGTAACGGCTACGAAACCCGTATCGTTCAGCGTCTATCGGTAACGTCCCGAGCCGAACAACGTAACCGAACGACGAAACGGGCATCATGGCCGTAGCCTTCTTATCCTTTTCGCTCTTCATCAAGCTTCACCCCGCCGTCCTTGCCCTGGGGCACGCAGCATTTAATGACATCGAACGCGAGAAGAATGCGTTTCTCTTTTTCAATGCGTTCGGGAGACAGGATTTTGGACTCCCTGTTCGCAAGCAGCGCGACCAACTGGTCCCTAATGGGAATTGCGCCGAAGCCTTCTCCGATCACTTTCCCGGTCGAGACGTCCAGCACCTCGGCATTCATTGGGTCAGCGACCACGGCAACTGGAATTGGTGGTGAATCGAGGACCCGCGCTGCGGCGACAACTTGCCGCTCCCGGGAAGACAGGGAACCGGAAGCGCACTTGATGGCCATGGCATTTCTTCCGTCAAGTGAAACAATAAAATCCACGGAAGAATATGCCGTCTCCTGCCCCAGCTTCACCTCAAAGCACACGTTCTTCCGTATATCTCCAGCGCCGTATCCCTTCTTCTCCAGGAGAAGATACTCGATCATCGTTCTCGCGTCGGCTGCGAGATCCGCGCCGTCCTGGATCTCCTGCTCCAGGAGAGCGCGTATTTGTTCTTTACGAAATAAATCCTGATCGTCCATTGCTTTTCCGGTTTCTGTTACCGCTTCTTCGATTTTTTTGATACAGTCTTTTTTGCCGAAGCTTTTTTCGGTTTTGGCGCAACAGTCTTTTTTATTGTCTTTTTTCCGGCTTTCTTTGCAACTTTCTTTGCCGGCTTTTTTGCGGCCTTTTTCGAGGCTGCCTTTCTCTGCGGCAATGCGGACGCGATCGCTGTGGTCGCGCGCTTCACCACTGCTGTTTTCTCCGGGTGTGATGTTATTGCGGGGAGTTGGAGCGGCGGTAAATCCTTTTTAACTCTGACAGGTCTTTCCGGCAGAATGCCGAGAATGTCCCGTTCGCGAACAAGAATCCGTTCCTCTCCGTCTATCTGGTACGTTTGGCCCGCGTATTGTTCATACAGCACATGCTCTCCGGGTTTCACGGTCGAGGGAATGAACCGGCGTTCTTTTTTTTCTTCCTTTTTTTTGCGATCTTTCTCTTCTTCGTATGCGCCCGGTCCGATAGCTTCGACCACGCCCTCATGCGGCTTGTCTTTTGCCGAGTCCGGAATATACAGCCCGCCTTCGGTCATATCTTCTGCATCGGACGGCCGGATCACGGCCCAATCATGCAGTGGTTTCAAGTTCATGGTATGCCTCCCATAGAGAAATGCTGTTTAAACCGTATAAACAGTTGGAACTATCTGCATTATAATTCAGCCGCCAGTTCAGGAAACCGCGATTCCATGAAGTTCTGGGCGGTCTTCCTGGCGAGATCGGCAGTGGGCTGCTGCATCACGAGCGTCGCCAGCTCAACCGCGTCCTGCAGGCGCACCGACCTGATCACCTTCTTGACCCAGGAGATCGAGGCCACGTTCATGCTGAGGTACTGGAACCCCATGCCGATCAGGATCGCGGCATAAAGCGGATCGCCCGCCATTTCTCCGCACATGGCAAGCGGAATCTTCGCCTCCTGCGCCGCAACAGACACGCGATGGAGCAGGCGAAGCACGGCGGGATCGAGCGGCTCGTACATGTACGCCACGTGCTCGTTCTGCCGGTCGATTGCGAGCGTGTACTGGATCAGATCGTTGGTGCCGACGCTGAAGAAGTCCGCTTCGCGGGCGAGGAGATCGGCGATCATCGCGGCCGACGGTATTTCTATCATCACGCCGATTTTCATCTGTTCGTTGAACGCTCGTTCCTCGGACCTGAGTTCCGCCTTCACTGCCTCGATGATTTTTTTGGTTTCGTACAGCTCCGGAAGGCCGGAAATCATCGGAATAAGGAGCTTGATGTTCCCGTGCGCCGTTGCCCGAAGAATGCCGCGGAGCTGGGTCTTAAATATATCGCGTTTGTGAAGACTAAAACGGATTGCCCGCAGGCCGAGCGCGGGGTTCGCTTCTTCCTCGAATTCCCCGGGAAGACCGATCTTGTCGCCTCCCAGATCGAACGTCCGGATCACGACCTCATGCGGCGAAGCCTTTTCCGCCACCTGGCGGTAGGCGTTGTAGTGCTCCTCTTCGGCAGGCAGGTCCGGCCTGTTCATGAAGAGGTATTCAGTCCGGTAAAGGCCGATACCGCTGCCGCCGTGATCTTCCACGGTCGCCACCTCATCCGGCAATTCGATGTTCCCCTGGAGATGCACTACATGGCCGTCGAGGGTTTCGGCCGGGAGCGTTTTGAGCTTTTCGAGTTCCTGCTCAAAGTACTTATACTTCCGGTGCTTCTCGAGGTAGGCGAGGAACGTCTTCTCGTCCGGGTCGACGATCACTACGCCGTGGAGTCCGTCCAGGATGACCACGTCGCCGGTCTTGACCGCCGCCGTGATGTTCTCGAGCCCGACTGCCGCGGGTATGCCGAGCGAGCGGGCGAGGATGGCGGTATGGGTCGTACGGCTTCCCACTTCGGTCGCAAAACCGAGGATCTTGTCCTTCCGCATCACGAGGGTATCACTCGGCGCAAGGTCGTGGGCTATAATTATAGCCTCCTCCTGGATATCGGCAAGGCTTTCCTGTTTGTGACCGACGAGGTTTCGGAGGATCCGTTCGCTCACCTGCTCCACGTCTTGCTTGCGTTCGCGGAGATAGTCATCCTCGATCAGGTCGAACTTGAGACTGATGGCGCTGATCGTTTCCTTCAGCGCGCCTTCCGCATTCAGGTGCGACTCCTTAATTCGCTTAATAGCGCCATCGACCAGCATTTTGTCCTCAAGCAGCATGATGTGCGTATCGAGGATGTAGAGATGTGACTTGCCGAGTCCCTTGCTGATGCGCTTCTTGAGGTCATCGAGCTGGGCCTTGGCAAGCTCCACGGCTTTTTTGAACCGGGCCACCTCGTCCTTGACGTTGACCTCTTCGATCCTCCTGCCCGCCACCACCACCTTGCGGCGGTCGAGAAGATAGGCCCTGCCGATGACGATGCCGGGTGAAGCAACGATACCCCTGTATGTTTTCTCGTGCATGAACGTTATCCTATTTCCGTTTTTTGGACCAAGGCAACCATGTTGCCGTTAATGATATCACACACCCCTATTCCTTTTCCCCAAACTTGTCTTTGAACAATTTTTCAAGTCCGGAGAGCGCATGGTCTTCGTCATCTCCGTGCGCGTGGACCATCACCGTGCTTCCCTTGGCCGCGGCAAGCATCATGATCCCCATGATGCTCTTCCCGTCAACTTCGAGACCGTCTTTCATAAAGGTGATCTTCGATGCATACGCGCTCGCGGATTTTACGATCTGGGCCGCGGCCCTCGCATGGAGGCCAAGTTTGTTCTCGATCAACAGCTCTTTCTTCTTCATCAAATTACTCCCGCATACGCCAGGACAAGACAGCACGCAGCAAGCCCCAGCATGAGTTTTATCGGAGAACCGCCCTTCCGCAAGATTGCGATCAGGACCACGGTAAGCGCCAATCCCGAAAGCGCCAATCCCGAAAGCGCCATGAGCGTCCCGGGGATATTCAGTGCCGGCCTGAACTCCGGTCGCCAAACCGGCAGCGCACCCAGAATACCGCCGAGCACGGACAGCGACATCACCTTGAACAGTTTCGCCATTTTGGTAAAACGGTATTGGGCCATAAGTTCCACGGCATCTCCGCCGCTCGTGTAGCCCCAGAACAGCACCGCGGCCCTCAGTCCCACGTGCCAGCTATTGTAAATGAGCAGAAACAGCAGCGGCGCCCACCACGAACCCGTTATAAGCAGGGCCGTAGCCACAACGGCCGCGAACGGCTTAAGCGATCCCCAAAAGAAACTGTCACCGAGCGCCCCGAGCGGCGACATCAGCGCAGCCTTGAGACCCGGGATATCCGCGGCGCTGTTTCGGCCGGAGGCCCGGTCCTGCTCCAGCCGGATCGTTGCGCCGAGTACGAACGAGGCAAGATAGGGCTGGGTATTGAAATAATCCATGTGGAGCCTCAGCCGCGCTTCGTATTCCGCCTGGTCCGGATACAGTTTTCTGAGGACCGGCTCGATCGCATAGCAAAAACCGAGCGATTGCATCCGCTCGAAGCTCCAGGACGCCTGAATCAGAAACGCCCTCCAAAAGACGCCGAGCAGATCTCCAACCCCTATCTTGTTATCGCCATAGTCCATTATATCGGGTCCCCAGCCATCCTCCCGTGATTGTCAGCAGCACGATAATGAGCGCGGGAGTATGAAATATCCGTACCATCACCGCCGCAATCATGAATCCCGCGAGCAGGAACAGATCGATATTTTTTATCGACAGTCTCCGCGCGATCAGGGCAACCCCGAGAAACGGGAGAAGTTGCACGAATAAGGACATCGCCCGGTGTACCTGCTCCGGCAAATGATTGAACAGGGAAACAGCAACAATCCCCGCGGGCAGAAATAGCAGGTACAACACAAATGTTTTCAAATAGAACATCATGAGCCCAAAGAGCTGTGCCCTGGCCAACGTGCGCCCGGACGGCGCCGCGGAAACAGCCGACGCAACAAAAACCAGCCGGGAGTTCGCCTTGCGAATAACGGTGTCGACCATCATCGTCACGGGCGCCATGCCCGTGGTCAACAACAAGCTGAAACCGATCACCGGGAGCGTCGCAACACCGTGACTGCCCAACACGGCAATTGCCGTTGCGGACACCGCGCTGACCGTGGAATTCGCGGGCACAAAGGTGCCCACCGGCATATCCACCACCCATATAAGTTCAAGCACAACGCCGATGATGATCCCGGCCCGCAAATCACCGAGCATCCAACCCACAAGCGGCCCCGCCACAATGGGTTGAGAGATCATGAACTGTCCGACCGCTGTCCTATCGAGCCCGATGAGCCCGCCGACCACGGCAATGCCTGCTATCGCGAAGAGTACCTGGGTATCGAACATCGGCATGAGCAGATCCTTTGCTGTTCACCGGTGACTGCCGCTGTTACGGAGCCACGCGGCAGGCGGTAAACACGGCATCGAGCGGCGTCGGCCGCTCGTTCGGGACCGTTTGAACATCGACATGTACACCCCGCGCGATAATCCCTTTGAGGGCGTCCAAATCCGCATCATCCACGGCGAGCACATTCAGAAGCTTCCGTTTTCCCGGCGCATAACGCATCCCGCCGATATTCAGCATCCTGCATTCCAGCCCTGCGTTCAGGGCGCGCAGAACATCTGCGGGATTTGAGAACAGCAGGATGACCCTCTCCGCCTCGAACGCAGGCGTGCGCACCTGTTTGCAGACATCCTCGACGCTTCCAATAGAGACCTTGACCCCCTGAGGCACCGAAAGTTCCATAATCGAGCGCTGGAGCGCATTCGAGGCGACACTATCGTCCGCGACGAGGAGCCAGGTTGCCTTCATGAAATTGACCCAGCCTTCCACCACCTGCCCGTGGATCAAGCGGTCGTCTATGCGAGTCAACACAATCATGACGATTACTTCTTTCCTTTCAGCATCTGGCTGGCAATGACAATACTTTTTTGCGCTGCCTCCTGAACGAGTTTTGCGAGTTCCGGCAGCGGTTTCTCGTCTCTATGATTCGCAAATTTGATCAGCATCGAAAGGTTGACGCCGGTCACCACCTCGGTTGCTGTCCCCAGAAAGGCAAGGGCGATGTTGGAGGGAGTGCCGCCGAACATATCGGTAAAGAGCATAACGCCTTTTTTCCGGTCAACCTTTTTTATGGCGGCCTGCAACTCGTCCCTGAGCACTTCCGGCGCGCTCTCCTGGTTCACGCTGACCGTTGCCACTGCTTCGATCTTGCCCACGATCATCTCGGCGGCCTTTACCAACTCGGCGCCCATGTTCTCGTGACATACCACCACAAGTCCGATCATTCGACGTCTCCTTTCAACACAGTCCATAGAGTTTATAGAGTCTCAGGAGTCATATTCTTCAACTCTTTGGACTCTATGAACTCTTTAGACTCGATAGACTCTTTACACTCCCACGTCCCGGTGTTTGATATTCACCTCGTGACCGCTCTGCCTGAGGCGTTCCGCGAGCAGAAGAGACACGGTGACTGAACGGTGCTTGCCGCCGGTGCACCCGAACCCGATCGTCAGGTAGCTCTTCCCTTCGCTCCGGTAGCGCGGCAGGAGGTATTCAACAAATCCCTGAAGTTTATCGAAGAATTCCATGGAGTCAGAGCGCGCCATGACGTACTCCCGGACTCTCGGGTCTTCTCCGGTAAACGGCCTGAGCTCCGGCACAAAATGCGGATTCGGCAGAAATCTCAGATCGAACAAAAGATCCACGTCATAGGGGATCCCGTATTTATACCCAAAGGTCACCAGCGTGATCACCATGGGCCTGCCGGCCTCACCGGTCGTATAGTGACGTTCGATCACCTGCCGCAGATCATGGACAGTATAGTCGGACGTATCGATGATCCGGTCGGCCAATTTCTTGACGTCGGCGAGAGCGGTTCGCTCCTGCCGGATGCCGTCCAGCAAAGGCGTAGCGCCCTTCGCCAGCGGATGGGGCCTCCGTGTCTCACTGAAACGCCGAACAATGGCCTGATCATTCGAGTCGAGAAACAGCATCTCGATGGCGCGGCCGCCTGTTTTAAGTTCACCGTACAATGCGGGAAAGCGCTCTGCAAAACCCTTTTCCCTGATATCGACGCCGATTGCGGAACGGGATGCTTCCTCCGAGCCCTGGGCGAATTCGACAAATGCGGAGAGCAGCTCGAGCGGCAGGTTGTCCACGCAGTAGAATCCGATATCCTCGAACGCTTTCATCGCAGCGCTCCTGCCGGAGCCGGAAAGTCCTGTGACCACTACCATGCGCATGGGGTTCATCCGATAAGCCTTTTCTTGAGCTTTTTGTTGAAATCTCGGGCGGTAAAGACGCCCTGTTGCTTCATCATCTGATTTCGCGCGGCGACTTCGATAAGCGTGGACATATTCCGGCCCGGCTTGACCGGCAGTTTCAGATAGGGCAGATTGACTCCTAAGATGCGGTGGCGCCGCTCGCGCAGGCCGACCAGGCTGTACTGATGACCCTTCTGCCACTCTTCCAGTTCCACCACAAAGCCGACTTTGCATGAATCGACCGTGGCCGACTCGCCGTACAGTACGCGAATATTGATGACGCCGAGTCCCCGAATCTGCAAAAGATCGGCGCCCATCTCCGTGGACCCGCCTCGTATCTCGTTATCGGTTTTTTCCAGAATCACCACATCATCGGCCGCGAGCTTGTGGCCGCGCAGGACCAGGTCGAGGGCGGCCTCGCTCTTACCGACCGCGCTCTCTCCGATGATCAGCGCCCCGACTCCGAAAATATCCACGAGCACGCCGTGAACACTCACGCGAGGGGCGAACTTCTCGGCCAATAAACGAGTCAATTTCGGCAGGTTACCCGTCTTCAGGAGCGGGATTCCGGACGCCTCGGCCTGCTCAAGGAGTTCTCCGCAGATTGCGCCGCCGCTGATTATGATGCAGGCAGGCTTCTGCTTTACGATTTCCCGGATGAGCCGCAAGCGTTCTTGTTTGGAAAGCGAAGCAAGGATCGCCACCTGGCTCGGTCGAATATGAAGGACCCTCGATGCCTCCCACCCTGCTGTTGACAGAGCGAGGAGATCAGGCGCGATCACCTGCGCGGACGCGACCTCCCTCTTGAGACCCGCGTGGCCTGCAAGCACCTTGAAGAAGGCTCCCAAGTCTTTTGCCGTCACCTTTACGGGCGTTGTACGGCCTGCGGTTGCGGATATTTGCTGTCTTCTTCGAATATCAGCCTCTTGAGTTCGTGCCGACCGGCGGCCTTTCTCAGATTTTCCCGCAGCACGGGATTCTTGAGGATCCGCGAGATCCGGGAGAGCACTTTCAAGTGTTCTCCCGGCCTATCATCGGGCGTCACCAGCAGAAAAAACAAGTGCACGGGCTTGGCGTCCAGCGACTGAAAATCAACGCCGGTGCTCGATCTGCCGAAGGCAATGACCATCTCGGGAAACAGGCGCAGTTTGGCATGAGGAATGGCTACGCCGTCTCCAATGCCCGTGCTGCCGAGCGACTCGCGTTCAAGCAACACGCGAATGCACTCATCTGCGTCCTCGATCCTCCCCGAAAACTTGAGCAGTCGTGAAAACTCGTTGATCACTCCTCTTTTATCGATGGCCTCGAGCTCTTCGATAATGAGGTCATCCCGCAGCAGGTCCCTGAGCGTGGCCATTCTATGCCGTCCTTATGCCGAAGGCTCGATCAGCCCGACGTTGCCGTCCTTCCTTTTATAAATAACACTGATTGAACCGCTGCGGGCGTTCGAAAAGATAAAAAACTCCTTGTCCAGAAGCTCCATCTGCATTACCGCTTCTTCCGGCGACATGGGTTTCAGATCAAACCGCTTGGTCTTGATGATCTGCGGGATAGCATCTTCGGGAGATGACGCAGTCGCTGCCATGGCAACGTCACCCGTCTTATTGGTATGGTGCTTATGGTCCACCAGTTTTTCTTTGTATCGTCTGGCCCGCCGCTCGATCTTTTCGACCAGCAGGTCGATCGCCGAATACATCTCTTCGGTTTCTTCCGACGCCTGCATCAGCAGCCCGTTAGATTTTATCACCGCCTCCGCGAAATGGTGGACCTTTTTCACGACCGCAAGGGTGACTGCAACCTGAACCTCCTTGGGGAAGTATTTTTCCAGCCTGGCGAATTTTTCTGTTGCATACTGCTTGAGCGAATCCGTTACTTCCATGTGCCTTCCTAGTACGGTAACCTGCATACATCCTCCTTGATGTGAAACCCGAAATTACAAATAACAAATTACAAATAAAATCCAAGCACAAAATTACAATAAGCAAACGTTTGTAACTTGATTATTGGTTATTGGTGTTTATTTGTGATTTGGTGCTTGTCATGTGGTACGGACACCTTATCCTGTCCTTTTCCGAACGCTCGTCGGTGGAATCCTGAGTTCTTCGCGGTACTTCGCCACCGTCCTCCTCGCGATATCAATTCCCTGCGCCTTCAGCGCGTCAACGATCTGTTGGTCCTTGAGCGGCGTGGACAGGTTCTCTTCCTTGATCATCTTTTGAATGACGTCCTTGACCGTGAGGGAAGACACTTCCGAACCGGAGCCGTCTGAAAAACCGGTCGTAAAAAAATACTTCATCGGGAAAATACCTTGCGGCGTATGCATAAACTTGTTCGTCGTCACGCGGCTGATCGTGGATTCGTGCATCCCGATATCCTCCGCCACGTGTTTGAGCACCATCGGCTTCAGATGCGCGATGCCCCGGTCAAGAAATTCTCCCTGGAACTTGACGATGCTTTCGGCCACCTTGTAGATCGTCTTATTGCGCTGTTCCATCCCTTTAATGAGCCATTGCGCGGAACGCAACCGCTCTTCAATATACTCCTTGGTCACCTTATCGATGCTTTCCTTGTGGCTCAGCAATTTCCGGTAATAGGGATTAATGCGCACTCTCGGAAGCCCTTCATCATTGAGCTGAATCACATACCGGTCCTCGACCTTGATCACATACACATCCGGCACCATATAATTCGTGTCGGAAGCAAGATACGGCCTGCCGGGTTTCGGCTCCAAGTCATGGATAATGACCTGAGACGCTTCCATGACTTCCTGGGGAGTGACCGCAAGGACCTTTGCGATGTGTTGATACTTTCTCTTTTCCAGGTCCGGCAAGTGTTCCTGGATGATCTTTTCAACGAGCGTACCCTGGAGATCAAGCTGCCTCGCCTGAATCAGCAGGCATTCCCGAAGGTCCCGCGCTCCGACGCCCAGGGGGTCGAAACTCTGTATAAGCTCAAGCGCCCGCTCCATCTCCCGAACAGGCACCCCGGACTGATGGGCAAGCTCGTCGAGTGTGGCCCGAAGGTATCCGTCGTCATCGAGGTTGCCGATGATCCATTCCCCCCCCTTCACCAGGTCCGGGACCGATGTAGAAAGGTGCAGCTGCCATTGCAGGTGATCGTTCAGCGAAGGAAGGCGGGTAAGCGTCTGATCGTACGACGGAAGTTCTTTGCTATCGGCTTCAGCAGAGCCGTAATCACGTCCGTCTCCCAGTTCGTTCAGGTATTCATCCCATTGAGGGCCGAGTTCAAGATCGCTTTTGAGTTCTTCCGCCCCTTGTGTCTCAGCAGGGGTGTCCGCCGGAGAAGCGGGAACGTCCTGTGCCTCCGCAGCGGATGCTCCCCCCTCGTCCGAGGCCTCCTCGGAGATTTCCGGAGGCACTTCCTCAAGCACGGGATTCTCAACGATTTCCTGAGAAACCGACTGCACCAGTTCGAGCCGGGACAACTGCAGCAGTTTTATGGCCTGCTGGAGTTGAGGCGTCATGATGAGCTTCTGTTGAAGTTTTAATTCGAGCCGTGCTTCCATAATGTGATTACAATGCTGAAGTCAGAAACCAGGGGCCGGAAGCCGGAATAAACTCGCATACGTCGTTCATTTCCCGGACTCCTGACTCCTTGATGCCGGCTCCGCTTCTCTCTTTTATAGTCTGAAAGCCTCGCCCAGATAAAACTGGCGTACACGCGGGCTTGCGGTGATCTCAGCCGCGTTACCCGCCTCAATGATCTTGCCTTCACTGATGATATATGCGCGGTCGGTAATGGCAAGGGTTTCCCTGACATTATGATCGGTGATAAGAATTCCGATTCCTTTGCTCTTGAGAAGCGAAATAATCCCTTGAATATCCTGCAGCGCGAGGGGATCAATGCCGGCGAACGGCTCATCCAGAAGAATAAACTTCGGAGACAGCGTAAGGGCCCGTGCGATCTCGACGCGACGCCGTTCTCCTCCCGAGAGCGTATAGGCCATATTGTCCGCCAAATGCGTGATGCCGAGCTCCGCAAGCAACTGGTCTCTTCGTTCCTTGCGTTCTATTGCCGAAAGCTCCATGGTCTCAAGAATGGCCATCAGGTTGTCCGATACGCTCAGTTTTCTGAAAACCGACGGTTCCTGAGACAGATAGCCGATGCCGTTCCTCGCCCGCTGATACATCGGCATTTTCGTGATATCAGCGCCGTCGAGAACCACCCTGCCCTGATCGGGCCGAACAAGTCCTACGACCATGTAAAACGTCGTCGTCTTGCCCGCCCCGTTCGGCCCGAGAAGACCGACGACTTCACCGCGTTTCACCTGCAGACTGACTCCCCGGACGATTTTCTTTCCGCGGTAGCTTTTTTCCAGCTTTTTTGCCTCAAGTGCCTGTATGCCGTCCATATGCTATTGCCTTTTTCGGAATTCCATCGGTTTCTCTTGCTTGTTCTGATAGAACAAGACTTTTCCGCCTTCAATGATGCTGCGGTCATCGCGCATGAACAGCGTTATTTTCTCGCCGCCCAGCTGGTTTTCATTCTCGATGATACGGGCATCGCCTGTTAAGATCACTTTTTCTTCGTCACTGTAATACGACGCCTTGTTCGAAAATGCCGTCCTGCCTTCTTTGCGGACGACGACATTGCCGTATGCCTCTATTTCCCTGATCGCTTTTGTTCCAACGTCATAAAAAACGATCATCGAATCCGAGGTGAGCGTCATACCCTCTTTTTTCAGGGTAACGGCACCTAAAAATGTTACCTTGTCTCCGAGCTTATCGGCCTCCATGCGGGTAGAGGTGATGACCAGCGGTTCCCGTTCACGTTTCTCGGGCCGTGCGGCGCTGGACGTCCCGGCAAAGACCAGCAGAACCGCGAGTATGAACAGGCTATTCCTGCAGCACTGCTTTAACATGATCCCTCACTGCAATCGTGCTCATATTCACGTTCGCGGAAAGCCCCGTTCCTTCAAGGTAAATCTCTTTCCCGAGCAACTTGAACGGGTCCGTGGTCCAGACAAGCCGTTCACCGGCCTTCCAAAAGAGCGAGTCCGTCGTGAGCAAATAGCCGTTGCTGGTAATGATTCTGACTTCCCGGACGCCGCGTTTGATGGACGCGTTGCCGTTCGATGTATCCATGGTCCCCTGTTCACCAAGGAGCGTCGCTTCTTTATTATCAGGGCTCTTGAAGACAATCTCGATATCTTTCAGCTGGGCCTCTTTATTCTCATACAAGTCCGCGCTTCTGGCGCTCATGCGCCATGATACGTCGCCGTTTTCTGACTGGGAAAACCTGAACCCGTCCATGCTCATGATCAATCGCGTTCCGGAGGCCGGACGAAACAGGGAGGGCGCCATGATGTCTGCTCCTCGAAAAAGCAGGTAACCGCCGTAGACCACGGCAGCCAGGATGAGGGAGATCACGAGGGCCTTAAAAACGCTTGGGGTTACCTTCATCATAAGACAGAAGAGAGCAAAATAGCCTCTCTATGCATAATTTATACCATACGTGGCCATCCCTGTAAAGGACAAAAAAAATGGAGAGGAAAGAACCGGGTGAGGTGGAAACCCTACGGTCGGGAGCTTAGTTGGGCCTTGAGCAGAGACAATTCCTTTTCTTTCTCTTCAAGGTGCCTCTCAAGACGCGCCTGGGCTGATATATCATGGATAACGGACTGTACAAAATGCTTCCCCATGAGAAAAAGCCCCACGGCGCTTATATCAACCGGGACAACCGTGCCGTCGATTTTCAGGAGATCGCCGTGTTTAAGCGACTGACGCCCCTCCTTAACCTCGGACAGGGCTTCTCCGAACGGGACGGGATCGACCAACAGTTCGAGCATGTTTTTATGCAGGAGGTCATACTTCGCATGCCCGGTCAAACGCGCGGCCTGGTCGTTCGCGAACATGATATCTCCGTTTTCAGCAAGTACAAAAATTGATTCACAGGCATTTTCGACAAGCGTCCGGTACCGCTCTTCGGATGAGCGTAGCTCCTCTGTTTTCTCAGTGACCCACTGCTCCAGCTCCAGATTCATCTTGCGCAGTTCTACCTGCATCTGTTCGTTCTGGATCGTGGTGGAAAGGATGCCCGAAAGCGTCGTGAAAAAATTGATTTCTTCGTCCGAGAAGGTCCTCGCCTTGCGGTAAAACACTTCCATAAGCCCCACAAGCGCGCCGTTTGAATATACATAGAGCGGCAGGCAATAGACGGACAGATAATCCGTAAGCACAAGCCCCGATATTTCCCGATGCCGCGCATCGGCATGATAATCTTTCAGGATGACCGGCTCAAGCCTTCTCCCGACCCACCCTTCGATTCCCTCGCCGAGCGGGATGCGGACCTTACCGACAGCCCCTCCTTGCACGCCGTTGGTCGCGGCAAGCATGAGTTCGTCTTGTTTCATTTCGTACAGATAGATAAAACACGCGTCAGCTTCCATGACCCGTGCGGTAACGTCCGCCACATCCTTCAGCCGGTCGGCAAACAGACGAGGAGAATTCGCCGCATAATTTACGTCGTAGACGCCGAGAAACTTGATGAACAGGTCGTCTTTGATGTCGAGTAACTCTTCTTGTTTAAGGTGCAGTTCGAGGTTGGCGTCTTCCAAACGGCGGAAAGACGGGGAAATGGTCGTCTTAAACAGCAAGTACGATATGAGCGGAATAAGCGGTAACAGCGCGAGAGACAGAAGAAGCCCGCTCTCCTCGCCGCGCGCCAGGCCGAAGCCGGCTATGACGCCGATGAAAACCGCCGCTGTCAGCACCAGCGCCAGTAAAAAAATAAAAAAGCCCTTCTTGTGTTCAAAACCGACCTGCGGCATGCCCCTACCTCCCTATCCGCTGCCGTCTCCCTCTTGGAGGGACCGCGGGATGATGCTGCGTAAACCCTCTCACCTTCGTAACTTTTTACCTTCTCGCTTCTTCCGGCCTGTCAGTCCTTGATGAGTCTGACGAGGGTGTCCACCGCCTGCTCCATAGAGGCCGGCACCTCAATGACGACTCCCCTGCCCTTCATCTTCAGAAAAAGCTCTGTCAGGAGCGGCGGGTCGATATTTGAAGCCTTCAACTCCTCGACTTGCATAAAGATGTCGGTTGGCGTGCCGGCCGTAACCACCCCGCGGCCCGTTGCAAGCACATACACGCGGTCGGCAAACGCGGCCACCAGATTGAGATCATGCGTCGACATGATGATGGTCATGCCTTCGCTGTTGCGCTTGTTCAGGAGCGTCACGAGTTCTCCCCGCGACCGCGAGTCGAGGCCCTCGAAAGGCTCGTCAAGGATCAGGAGTTCCGGGCGCATGACCAGCGCCCCGGCAAGCGCCACCTTCCGCTTCTCCCCGCCGGAAAGGTAGTGGCATATTTTATCACGCAGGTGCTGGATCCCCAGCTCAGCCATGACCCGGTCGACCATGCGGCTGGTTTCTTCTTTTCCATACCCGTAATTCCGGGGGGAAAAGGAAATGTCATCCCAGACCGTGGGTGAAAGGATCTGGTCGTCCACGTTCTGGAGAAGCACTCCGATGCGCTCGCGAATAGCATTGTACTGTTCCGCGGGATTTTTGTCGAATACGCGGATTCTGCCCTCATTCGGCTCAAGCAGGCCGAGGATGTGGTACAGAAGCGTTGTCTTACCCGAGCCGTTGCCGCCGAGAATGACAATGCGCTCTCCCCTGTTCACCACGAAGTCCAGACCGCACATATGTATCTCGGTAGTGTCCGGGTACACATGCCTGAGACAGCTTACGGTTACGATAGGTTCCGTCACTTCCACACCAGCACGAGCAGGAGCAGGAGCGCCCCGGTCCCGAGCGGAAGCCAATCCTGCCGCTGGAATCGTATCGTGCCTTTCTCCGCCATGCTGCCGCTGTACCCGCGAACCGCCATGACCGCATAAAGCCGGGATGCGCGTTCGACCGCGCGCACGAGCAACATGCCGATACCTCGAGAAATATTTGCGCTGTTTTTATACAAACTACCCGGCGAAAATCCGCCTCGGAACCGTATCGCAGCGGCGAAATTATCCATCATGTCGAGCAGGATAAAAAGGGTCCGGTACGTCATGAACAGACCCGCTGCCAGGATTTCGGGAAAAAAAACATTGAGCAGCGAGAATATCCGGGGATACGGCGTGCTCACAATAAGCATCAGTACGGCAAACGCGGGTGTAATCGCCTTTATCATAAGGAGCGCCACGGTCCAGATGCCGCCTCGGAGGCTGAGTCCATACAACAGCGCAAACAGCGCTCCATACCAGGACAAAACAATTACCCTGGTCCAGTGAAGTCCCGTAGCCATTGCAACAACAAGCAACACGCCATATCCGATTGCGAGCGGATAGGGATTCCGCGCAAGTACCGCGGACGCCACCACCAGCAGCACGAATACCATTTTTGCGCCAACGGAGACTTGATGAAATCGGCCCGTACCGCTCGCCGCCCAATGGTCTATCCGTGCGACATCGATCATTGTTCATTCCCCTGTGATTGCCCCGGTTTTTCCGCATGCAGCACGTGAGCGAGCAGATCCGGCTTAACCTGCGAGATGAACCGTACCACATAGCCGGTAATCGCAGCCTCGATAATCCAGCCGAGGACCCCGAGCGACAACACCATGACGGCAAACCGCTTTATGGTTACCACGCTCTCATGGACATGCCCTGGTTCGTCACCATGCAGGATAAGCACGGGTTCGATATGCGATATTGCTACGAAGCCGATCAAGGCCATGGTCGTGATGAAAAGCGTCAATATCGTGGCAGCGGCTGCCCGCCAAAATACCGGCAACCGCTTTTTGAACAAGTAAAACAGGGTATGTCCCAAAACAGCCTCGGAGCCGAGCAGGAGCGTATTCAGCCCGATCACGGTGATGCCGCCATGCCCCATAAACGCCAGGATCAGGTTCGTAATGATCGCGGCCAGAAATCCAAGCGCCGGCCCGAGAAGAATGCCGGCAACGACGGTAAGATTAATATGATAGGCAATGGGCAGGATCTCCAGGCTCATGACCACGAGCATGGCGGCGCTCACGGCCCCGAGGAGCGGGACCTTTTTCTTGAGATCAACCGTCCTGAGCCGAAACAGACAGAACGCCGCTGCTGCCGCCATGATGCCAAAACCGAGAAGCCACAGCCAGACGGGCAGGACGCCGTCAGGTATATGCATATGAGTCATGTGAAATAGCCTTCGTGAAATCAGACGTCAAACGAGACGCTCTGAACACAGATGATAGACTGAGATAAAAGCCTTCGGCGCTGCCTGCTACTTTTCATCATCGTTCCTCTTCACGCTCTTGATGAAAACTACGGTGCCGTTCCCGTTGACAAAGATATTCATCATCCAACTGATGAAACTGATCAGGAGCGCGCCGAGAAATGCAGCGCCGAAAGACTCAACAACAAAGCCGGGCACCAGATCGGCAACGAGTTTGAGCATTGCCGCGTTAATAACAAACGTGAATAACCCCAGGGTCACCAGGTTGATCGGAAGCGTCAGAATGAGCACGATCGGTCTGATCACCGCGTTGACGATGCCCAGAATACCGGCGGCGATAATTCCCATGGCCATACTCTGTATTCTAATACCCGGGATCACAGATCCGGCGATCACAAGCGCCAGAAGATTAACGGACCAGCGCAGAAAAAAACCGAGCATCTTGAGCACCTCAAATAAAAAAATAGTATCATACTTCTCCATTGTTTGCAACCCTTGAATACACCCATGGATGGCTCGTGATGAACAAATATCGCACAAAAGAATTCAGTGTTCCCGTGTTGTGCTTCAGGTGAAGCCGCGTGACGCCTCCCGCCGAAGAAACTCATTGACTTTACGCGTCTTCTATGCTAAAAAAATTAGGATTCTAAACATCAGCATACCGTCGCGGGAAAGGGCAGTTCACGTTCATGGGAATAGCAAAAAGAGCACAGGCCATTAAACCGTCACCGACGCTGGCAACAGCTGCGCAAGCCAAGGCCATGAAAGCGCAGGGGATCGATGTGGTAGACTTCGGCGTGGGCGAGCCGGACTTCGACACTCCTGAAAACGTGAAGCAGGCGGGTATCAAGGCGATCCAATCGGGATTCACCAAGTACACCCCTGCCGGCGGCACGGACGAACTGAAGGAAGCCGTTATTGAAAAATTCAAGAAGGACAACGGACTCCAGTACGAAAAAGCCCAGGTCCTTATCTCCTGCGGGGCAAAACACAGCCTGTATAACATTGCGGAGGCGCTTTTTGATCCGGGCGACGAGGTCATCATCCCTGCTCCCTACTGGGTCTCCTATCCTGACCAGGTGCTGTTGAATGACGCAACGCCGGTCATCGTAACGACCACGGAAGAGGAAGGATTTAAACTCTCGGCAAAAAAATTAGAAAACGCCGTGACCAAAAAGACCAAGGCCCTGGTGCTGAACAGCCCCTCGAACCCCACCGGGCTCGCCTACGATAAAAAAACGCTCGAAGAGATCGCGGCAATAGTCGTAAAACATAACATCTATGTGATCTCCGACGAAATCTATGAAAAGCTTATCTATGACGGGTTCAAACATATAAGCATCGCCTCGCTCGGTACGGAGATAAAAAACCTGACCATGGTGGTGAATGGAGTATCCAAGTCGCATGCCATGACCGGTTGGCGCATCGGCTACGCAGCCGGCCCCAAGGATGTCATCAATGCCATGGCGAACATCCAGAGTCAGAGCACTTCGAATCCCGCTTCTATATCCCAAAAGGCGGCGGTCGAGGCGCTCCGCGGTTCCCAGGAATTCACCCAGGTCATGAATGTCGAATTCGACAAGCGCAGGAAGTATATGGTGGGTCGCCTGAATCGGATGAAAGGCGTCTCGTGTCTGATGCCGGTGGGAGCGTTCTACGCTTTCCCGAGAATATCATCGCTTTTCGGTAAGAGCGCAAACAATAAAGCCATCAACAATTCATCCGACCTTGCCGCGTACTTGCTTGAAGAAGCAAAGGTAGCGCTCGTTTCAGGCGATGCCTTCGGGGCCGACGAGTATATTCGGCTTTCGTATGCCACCTCAATGGAGAACATCCAAAAAGGACTGGAGAGAATCGATGCAGCGATAGCACGTTTGCAGTGAAACCTAGACTCGCCTGGAATACATGAAACTCAACTTGCATATTTCTCCCGTACGGATTCGTCCGGCGATTTAAGATGTTCATCGATAAGGAGGCACCATGAAAATATTCGTTTCCCTGCTGATCATACTGCTACTTGCCTGCGTCGGAGGAGCGGGATATTTCTACTTAACCGTATATCAGCCTATGGTTGCGGAGATGAAAGTTGGCATGCCGGAGCTCGACAAGACAAAGGCGGAGCTGAAGAAATACAAAGAGAAGGAAAAAAAAGAAACGGCCTGGATAAATCCGGCGATCGACCTGTTGAGCGCGGGACTGGATACTGAAGTAAAAGCGGGCACGGCAGAGGTGCTTTCTGCTGGCAACAGGGTCGTTGTCAACATTGCGGAACAGGCGCTCTATATGCCGGGGTCAAAAACCTTTACGAATGAAAGTCGCCAACTGCTCCTAAAGCTCGACTCGCTGCTCAGAAGCGACGGCATAAAAGGGAAATATATATTTATCGGCAACACGACGCAAGGAGTGCAAGCCAAAGGAAAAGGGAAAAAGAAAACACCGGCAAAAGACGCGAGAACGCTCGCCTCGGAACGATCGATGGAGCTGGTAAAGTATCTTGAGAAAAAGGACGTGAGCCAGGATGCGCTGATAGCCGCAGCATATTCTACGAAGCAGCCGGAGGTCGGGTTCAAGATCAAGGACCACAAGACCGTGATCATCATTGAAAACCCGCCAATCGTCCCGATGGTTGCGACGAAACAAGCGGTAATTCCTCAAGCACAGAGCAAACCAACGACAACGGTAAAAAGCACTGCAACCACTTCTGTTGCTCCGGCGGTTTCACCGGCGCCCCAGGTACAGCCTAAGCCCATCCCCATACGGCCGGCGCAGCCGAAATCGAATTAGGTCCGATCTGCGGTATGGCGACATATTCCTATCAGTAAAGATTGGATCAGATGGGGCCCCGATGTCCGATGAACAGTTAAAAGCAAGGATCGCACAGCTCGAGCAGGAACTGAAACAGTGCCATGCCCATGACAAGGCTCTGGGCGACCTGCTCGAAAAAAAGCTGAACGAAATATATATCCATTACCACATCTCAAGGACCATCGGCTCTCTGCTGGACCTCCAGGAAATGCTGCGCGAGGTCACCGGCATTATCAAGAGTTCCCTGCCCTTCGAACACGTGTCAGTCTACCTTGTGGATGAGAGCAAAAAGAACATTGATCTTGCCTATTCGAGCGGGCTCGACCTGCACGAGAAGGTGACCCTGCGGATCGGCGAAGGAACGCCCGGAAGAATCGCTGAAAGCGGAGAGCACGTCCATATTCACGACCTTTCCGTCTTTTATGAAACCTTCAACGATTTCATTCACTACCCGGGAGAGCAAAAACACGCGGGATCATACATCGGCATTGCTCTTAAGGTGCATAATGCGACCATCGGCCTCATCGGTCTGGACAACTCGTCCCGACACGGCCTCAGCGTGGACGACATGGACTTTATGGCGATTCTCTCGCATCAGCTCGCCGCAGGCATCGAGAAATCCCTGCTGTTTGACAAGATCCAGCAGTTGTCACAGCACGACGGGCTTACCGGTCTTTATAACTATCGTGTATTTCAGGAAAGACTACGGCAGGAAATGGTCAGGCAGGGAAGGACACTAAAACCACTCTCGCTTATGATGCTGGATATCGATCATTTCAAACAATTCAACGATAATTACGGACACCAGGCGGGTGATGAGGTCCTGAAACAGTTGTCTAAAATTATTTCGAGCCACAGCCGGTGCAATTCTCTGGACGCCTGCTGCCGCTACGGCGGTGAAGAGTTCTCCGTCATCATGCCGGAGTTGGAAATCAAGCATGCAGTCTCTGTGGCCGAACGGCTCAGAACAGCCGTTGAGAACCATAACTTTACCTTTATGGACCAAAAACTGGACGGCAAGGTAACGGTAAGCATCGGGCTGGCGGCCATTATGCCCGGGGATGATCAGACGGCAGAGAGGCTCATCAAAAATGCTGATGACGCCCTCTATCGGTCAAAAAGAAATGGCAGAAATCAGGTGAGTTACAGCCCCTTGCCGAGCGGGTAAGTTCCGCACGGTTGGACCCGTACTTTCACCTGCCCATGACCTGTTTCAGGTGTTCCAAATATCCATAGGCCCGTTCGCTAGGCTCCATGGCCGCGTATTGGTTTGCATAGTGTAAGGCCAGGTCATACTTTCCTGTCTGTTCCAAAGCCAAGGCGGCATTCCAATAGCGCTGCGGCACATCCGGTTCCACCTCTAATGCCCTCAAGAAATACTGAGCCGCCTTTTCGTAGTCCTTCTTTATAAGGTAAACCTGTCCCATGGTATTGAGCGCCTGCGGCATCGAGGGAGCTCCGGCGAGCGCTGTCTTTGCATAGCGGGCGGCTTCGTCATACCGATTTGTTTGCATCATCACCACTGATAAATTATTCAGGAGACTCGGGTCATTGGGCGCGGAACGAAGGCCGGTCTGCCAGGCCGTAATGGCGTCATCATAGCGCTCCAGCCTGAAATAAACCACACCGATCTCCCGATACAGATCCCGCAGGGGGACGCTTCCGTCGTCCGGTAGCGCCAAGACCGTCTGAAATTCTCCAAGCGCCTTGTCGAGCAGTTGCCGTCTCTCGGTTAAGCGAGCTTCAGAAGCAGCGACCGTCGAGAGAGCCTGCCCGTAGTTTTCATGGGCTCGGCGTTTGGTCGGTGATCTTTTGGTGATGTCTGCCCAAAGCGTTACATGGTTATGGTAAATACTGTTTCTCGCATAGGCAAGGGCAATAAGCACACCGATGATGATAAGAAACAATGCAATCGGCAAAAGAACGCCCCTGCTGTTTCTTTGCACCCTGTCCTCAGTCTTCAGTCTTCGGTCTTCTATTTTTTTTGTTTTTTTCATAGCGTAATTTTTTGTATGAGGTCGATCCTGTTAAGTAAAAACCCTATAAAATCTAATTGGACCCGTACAGCGATCGGGTTCCGCGTATAGCCAAAATTGCACGAGATTATTTCATCCGGGCCAGGCTCGTTCCCGGATAATAATGCGACAGGATGGATCTAAAATCAGAACCTCTCTGCGCCATCTCTTGTGCGCCCCACTGGCACAGCCCCACGCCATGCCCGCTGCCCCTGCCCGAGAAGACTGCTTCGCCGTCAATCAGTTCCAGTTCGAAAAATGAGCTGAGGATGACGGTGTTCCCGAGCGCCGTCCTGAGCGTCTCACCTGGAATCTGCTTCATTTTGCCGGCAGAGCGTATCGCGACCGATTTTACCCGGCCCGCGGGCGTTAAGCTCGCTATCGTCAGGTCCTCGAAGGTATTCAGGCGATAACCGATCCGCCTCAGGGCCGTTGCGACCTTGGCAATGCTGACCCGCTTTTCCCACAACCCGTATTTTGAAATCTCCTGGCATTCGCAGTCTACACCCTTGAGATACGGCTCATCAATGCCCCAAAATTCTTCGGCGTTTTCCGTGTGCCCGCCGCAGCTCGAATGGTAGAACGCGGGAATAACTTCTCCGTGATACACGATGACGAGCCCCTTCGTGTCTTTCACGGCCCGAACCGCGTTCCGCCGTTCTCCGTCGCCGCCGTTGTAGACCTGGCTGTTTACGGTAGCGAGAATGTGATAAGGCCGGTGTCCCGCCGACCTCTTTTGATACAGGGCATAGGTCCGAGACGCCACTGCCTGGGCCTTGAGCGCTTCGAATTCCCAGTCATGCGGAATCTCCGATGCAATGACCCCCTTGAGATACTCTTCAATGTCCAGGTCATTAATAACGAGGATGAGCCCGTTCTTTTTTCTCCTGAGCTCCACGCATCCGCGGTAGCTCTTGTTGTTTACACGAATGAAATCGCCCGCTGACCTGATGCGCATTGGCCGTCCGCCGAGGGAGGCCGCGGCAAAGGTCATTCTCTTTTCCTGCGCGCCGGAGAGATCGCCTTCGACCTCCAGACCGGAGCCGGACGTAAGCAGAACGGTCTTTCTATTATCCGCGATGGCGACGCGGATATTTTCCGCGGCAGACACCTCGGCGGAGAATATACATACTACCGCACATACTATTGATAAGAATATTTTGTCCGCCATTCGTCATCTGCCCTCTGGAGTCTATCTTCCGTATCGGTCTCGTTCACTGTAAATGCAGCCGCAGTATTGCTGACGATAAAGCCCCATGGCCTTGGATTCTAGTATTCCTTCACGCCATCCTCTGCGAAAATCCTCATAATAGAACTCGACCCCATGCTCGGATGCCATCTCTTTCGCAATCCCCGCGATCAGGTCGTGTTTCTGGAATTTACTGTATAAGAGCGACGTAGTGAACGCACGCGCGCCGTTCTTTTTTGCCGCGGCCCCCACGGCGTTCAGCCGCATCCGGTAACAATGTTCACACCGGCCGATCCCCTTGCCCGCAACGCGATACAAAAAATCGTCAAGATCGTATCCGTCTTGATATGAAACATCGAGCCCGACTCGGGCCGAAAAATCCTTTACCGTATCGAACCGTTTGCGATATTCCTGATACGGGTGAATATTCGGATTATAGAAATATCCTGTCGCGTCAAACCCTTCTTCCTTCAACCGGAAATACGGGTAGAGCGCGCAGGGCGCGCAGCATATGTGCAAAAGAACTTTCATAGTTTATGGAATGCGGCGAGTGGAAAGGCTGTCTCCGCCAAGCCCAATGCGTATCATAGCAACTTCTCCTGCATTGATGAAGGCTTTTTCTTTCCGAGATATTCATACGAAAGACGAGTCGCCTGTCTGCCCCGGGGGGTACGATCGAGAAACCCTTCCTGGATCAAAAACGGTTCATACACGTCTTCGATAGTGTCCTTTTCTTCATTCAGCGCCGCGGCCAGGGTTTCGAGCCCCACCGGACCTCCCTCGAACTTGTCGATAATGGTAAGGAGGAGCTGCCGGTCCATGTTGTCTAATCCCCGCTCATCCACTTCAAGCCTCTGCATGGCGTTTGCGACAAGTTCCTTTGAGATCGCCCCGTCGCCCTGCACCTGAGCAAAATCCCTGATTCTTCTGAGCAAGCGGTTGGCGATTCGCGGCGTACCCCGGGAGCGGCGGGCAATTTCAGCGGCCGCGTCGAGATCCGTGGCAATCCGCAACAGTCCCGCGGACCGTTGCACAATGGTCGTGAGTTCTGCGGGAGTATAGAAGGCGAGTCGATCAAGCACGCCAAAACGGTCTCTGAGCGGTGAGGTCAAAAGTCCGGTCCTCGTTGTAGCGCCGACGAGGGTAAAGGGCGGCAAGTCGAGCTTAATGGAGCGCGCGCCCGGTCCCTGCCCGATGATAATATCAAGCTGAAAATCCTCCATAGCCGGGTACAGAATCTCCTCTACGACCCGGTTCAACCGATGGATCTCGTCGATAAACAGGACATCGCGTTCCTGGAGGTTCGTGAGGATCGCGGCCAAGTCGCCTGCGCGTTCAAGTACAGGACCGGAAGTGGTCTTTATGCCCACGCCCAGTTCGTGAGCGATGATGATTGCAAGCGTGGTCTTCCCGAGACCCGGCGGACCGCAGAACAGCACATGGTCGAGCGACTCGCCCCGAGCCTTGGCCGCATCGATAAAAACGCGCAGGTTCTCCTTGATCCGGTCCTGACCGATAAAATCTTCGAAGCGGACCGGTCTGAGACTCCGGTCGAACCGGCAATCGTCGTCGTTCTGTTCAGGTTCTATTATTCGTTCCGTCATATTGTTTCTATGGACCGAGGCAACACCCTGCACTCGCGGCAAGCGCTCGTTAAGCGCTGGGTGCGAGTCCGCGTTGCCGTCTCTTTACGCCACGCCCTGGCGTGGCTCGCTCCCAAACTACCTCTTCAACAAAACATTCAGCGCTTCCCTGATAATCGTTTCGAGTGGCAGGTCCGCTCGATCGGACCGGATTTTTCTGACTGCCTCTTCTGCAAGCGGCTTTTTGTACCCCAGGTTCACCAGCGCCGAAACGGCGTCTTCCCCATCTCCTGCCATGACCCCAGCTCCTGCCTGGAGCAAGGTGGAAGGCGCAAGATGTTTGAGTTTGTCTTTTAATTCAAGCACCATTCGCGCGGCCGTCTTTTTCCCGATGCCGGGAATGCTGCAAAGCTTGGAATCATCCGATGCCTGTATGGCGTGAGAAAGGTCCCGGACCGAAAGGCTGGAAAGAACAGCGAGCGCGAGTTTAGGGCCGATACCGGAAACTCCCATGAGCAGCAGGAACATGTTCTTCTCCGCCTCGGTAAGAAAACCGAAGAGCGAGAGCGAATCTTCACGCAAATGGGTATGGATATGAAGACTGATTTCCTCGCCGTCCTCGGGAAGGCTGGAATAGGAAGAGAGCGGCACGGAGACTTGATAGCCGACGCCGACGACATCCACAATAAGATAATCGGTTGCCTTTCGTTTGAGCCTGCCTGTCAGCGAAGCGATCATCTCATCCTGCCTACGCTCCTGAAACTATTGCCCCCCCTCGATGATTGACGCAGGGATGATGGGTTTTTGAGGATCTCTCTGAGCCGCGATGAGTGGATGTGGCAGATCGCGGCAGCCAGCGCGTCAGCGGCATCCGCGGGATGCGGGGCCTTTGGGAGCTCAAGCAGGGCCTTGACCATCAGCTGGACCTGTTTTTTTTCGGCCTTCCCATTGCCCACCACCGCCTGTTTCACCTCCAGCGGTGAGTATTCAAACACCGGCAGATCGGCGTTCATGGCCGCAAGGATGGCAACCCCTCTCGCATGTCCGAGTTTAAGCGCGGATTTTATATTTTTTGAAACGAATAAATCCTCGACAACGATGACGTGCGGCCTGTACTGGTCGATGATTTTTACAAGCTCTTCATAAATCTTTTTGAGCCGTTTGGGAAATGGTTGTTTGGCCGACGGGCTGATGCCTCCCGACGCCACGTGAAACAGTTTGTGGTCCTCTTCCGCGACGATCCCGTACCCGCTGGTCAGCGTTCCCGGATCAATCCCCAACACTCTCATAATACGCCCCCATTTTGGACCAAGGCAACCATGTTGCCGTAATGAACCACGCCGACATGGTCGGCTCGCTCCACAGTTACACCGCGTTCATGATCTCTTCCGGAATATCGAAGTTGGCATAGACGTTCTGGACATCGTCGTTGTCCTCGAGCGTTTCCACAAGGCGCAGCATTTGCTGGGCCTCTTTGCCGTCAAGCTTCACATAGGTCTGCGGGATCATGGTGACCTCCGCCAGCTCCGCAGGCACGCCTGCGTCTTCAAGCGCTTTTTTCACCTTTTCAAAGTCGCTCAGCGCCGTCGTGATCACAAAGTTATCATCCTCGACCTGCATGTCTTCCGCGCCCGCGTCAAGAACCAGGGTCATGAGCTTCTCTTCATCCGCCTTTGAACGACTTACGATGAAATAGCCCTTTTTGTGGAACATCCAGGAAACGCAGCCCGCTTCACCCATGTTACCGTTCGCCTTGCTGAAAATATTACGGATCTCGGAAACGGTCCTGTTCCGGTTGTCGGTCATGGCCTCGATAATGACAGCTACGCCGCCTGGTCCGTATCCCTCATAAATAATTTCCTCGTACGATACCCCCGGTAGTTCGCCGGTGCCTTTCTGGATCGCACGCTTGATATTCTCCGCCGGCATACTGACCGACTTCGCCTTGGCAACGGCTGTTCTGAGCCGCGGATTTCCATTGACGTCACCGCCGCCGAGTTTGGCGGCCACGGTGATTTCTTTCCCGATCTTGGTAAAGATTTTTCCGCGTTTTGCATCGGTTGCGGCTTTCTTGTGTTTCGTTGTTGCCCATTTTGAATGACCTGACATGAAACCTCCCTGTGAAAATAAAATTCCAATATCCAAATCACAAATCCCAAATAAATCCCAAAATCGAAATTTCAATTTCGAATCATTTAGAATTTAGTATTTGGGATTTAGGCTTGCAGCAATACTACCTTTCCGCAGTCTGCAGTTCATGCTCCATGTCTTCCTTGAGTCTCGTGAAGATCATCCTGCCTGCCGCGGTCTGCAACACGCTCGTTACCGCAACGTCTACGTTCTTGTTGATATGCTTGCGACCGTTTTCCACCACAATCATCGTGCCGTCATCAAGATATGCCACACCCTGCCCGGATTCCTTGCCTTCCTTCAGAACAAATACCCGCATACTCTCTCCCGGGAGGGCAACCGGCTTCACGGCATTCGAAAGATCGTTGATATTGAGCACCTTGACGCCCTGAAGTTCCGCAACCTTGTTCAGATTGAAGTCATTCGTAATGACCTTGGCGCCCATTTTCTTTGCCAGGGCGATCAGCTTGCTGTCCACTTCGCGGATTTTGGGAAAGTCTTCCTCGACGATTCGGACCTCCATATGGCTCATTTTTTGGATGCGGTGCAGAATGTCAAGACCGCGCCTGCCCCGTGCCCGCTTGAGGGAATCGGACGAGTCGGCGATGTGCTGAAGCTCGTGCAGGATGAACTGCGGGATGATGATGGTCCCGTCCAAAAACTCCGTTTCGCACACATCCGCGATCCTGCCGTCGATGATCACGCTCGTGTCCATGATTTTTATATTCTCTTCCGCGCCGCTCTTGAACAGTTTCTTAATATTAGCCGGATTGAACCGTTCTCCCTCCCGGATCCCGATGGTAATGCCGATATACCCGAAAAATCCGTTCATGAGCAGAAGAATAAAGTTCACAATGCTTCTCTCAAGCGGCACAAGCTTGAGCGGAGCAGCGATGATATTCGCGGACGTAAGGCCGAGGATGAATCCCAGAATACCGCCGATAATGACTTTTAATGAGACCCTTCGAAACATGAATTCAGTAAGAATAATCAGAATGGTAACTCCGAATCCAATTGCCATCCCCTCCATTTTACTGACCTGATCATAGATCTGCGTGGAAACATAATAACCGAGCAGTGTGCCCAAAAAAACAAATAAAATACGGATAACAATAAGTCCCATCTCACTCACCACCCTTTTATAAAATGAAGAAATCCCAAATAAATTTCAATGACCAAATAACAAATTCTCTTGCAAAACTGTTTGTCATCCCCGAATGCCTCTATCGGGGATATGGTTTTTCAGCTGTTAGAACCAGATCCCGCTCAGAATCGCTGCGTGAATGACGTAATTTGGACATTTGCAAGAGGCTCAAATAGTAACTAAAACCAATATCCAATTTCAAAATAGTTTAGCGCTTGTTTGTCAGGTGAGCCTATTCCGGCTTAACGGTAACAAACTGGTCTTGTCCCTTCCTTCGGATAAGGAACAGTATCCTCTCTTTTTTCTTTATCGTTGAAGCCTTTTTCTTGTACTCCTCCAGGGTTGTGATATTTTGCTGATTTATCTGGAGAATAATATCGCCCGGCCTGATCCCGGCTTCAAAAACACGGCTGCTGGGGTCGGCCTTAAGCACCACCACCCC
>Ga0209068_10000057_pt1 | contig 70807 bp, 56 predicted proteins | sample ColStrG_CSR_2012_FD_187200 | JGI IMG/M metagenome (GOLD analysis project Ga0209068, IMG submission 187200) | Freshwater sediment microbial communities in response to fracking from Pennsylvania, USA - Cold Stream Run_MetaG_CSR_2012 (SPAdes)... | ecosystem: Environmental > Aquatic > Freshwater >...
CTCTTTGGTGGCTGCCGACAACGCGGGCGAGTCGCCCGCGACCACACTTGCGCACCAGCTTCGCGAACAGCTTCGCGGGGAGCAGAATCTGGTTATTGTTTTTGGGTCTGAGATTCGCGGGAACGATATCGCTTCCCTGGTGAAATTTGGGTCCGGTATTGCTGGAGCGAAATTCATCTGCCTGGGCGACTATGCCAACTCGCGCGGCGCGGCCGACATGGGCCTCTATCCGGACCTGCTGCCTGGCTATCATCCCGTCGCTGATTCGGCGAAATTCCACGAGGAGTGGGGTGGAGTTCCGCAGACGCGTGGTCTGACTCTGCCGGAGATGGTGGAAAGCGCGCGGTCGGGAAAGCTGAAAGCGTTTTATGTGGTGGGCGCGAATCCGGTTGGACGATTTCAGATTGATCCGTTTGTTTTTTCGCAGAGTTTCGTCGTAGTACAGGACATGTTTCTGACGGAGACCGCGGCGCTGGCCGACGTGGTCCTGCCGGCGTCCAACGCCTACGAGAAGTCCGGAACTTTTACCAACACCTGCGGCGATCTGCAACTGGTGAAAAAGGCGGGAGAAGTCAGCGGCAGCAAATCGGATTTCGAAATGATGGTGCGCATCGCGGACGCGATGGGCGCGGATGTCCACAAGCTGGTTCCATTCGGCCGGGGCGCGACCGCGGACATGGGGCAATCGCGCGGCGCCCAATCCGGCGAGGCCGACCGCCATGCAGTGTGGCTGGAGGCGCACGGTCTGGAGCCGAAGATGAGCCCGTTTGATCCGATGGCGATTCTGGACGAAATTCAGCGGCTGGTGCCGGGGTATGAAGTCTCGCGGATGAATCTGCTGGCCGGCAACGACCAGCGCACGAGTCTGGTGGGAAGTTCGCCGGGCGCCGCCCAGAATCCGGGACTGATTGTTCCCGCGAATGACAATCTTTTCAGCTCCGGAACATTGGGGCGCTATTCCCGTACTTTGAATTCAGTGATGGAAAATCGGAATCAGCCGGCGGAAACTGAAGTTGCCGCAGACTGACAGAGTCTTTCCCGGCATTTATGCAGGCGAAGGCAAGACGCCATCGCGACAGCCGGCGGGACGCTGGCGCTATTCAGGAATACGCTGCTCAGGAATCAGGCATTGAGTATCGGTATCTTCATCATCGTTTCTTTGATCAAGACTGTGCTCGCTCTCTTTGTGTTGCTGACGGCTGTGGCTTACACCGTCTGGCTCGAACGCAAAGTTGTGGGACACATGCAGAACCGCTGGGGGCCCACGCGGGTGGGGCCGTTCGGATTGCTCCAGCCTCTGGCCGATGGAGTGAAATTTCTGTTCAAGGAAGACCTGACGCCGCCGCATGTTTACAAGCCTCTCTACATTGCGGCGCCCATGATCGCGGTGGCATTTGCCCTGACGTCGATCGCGGTGATTCCGATTGGCAATTGGGTCACCATCGGCAGCTTGCGGATTCCGTTACAGATTACCGACGTCAACATCGGGTTGCTGATCATTCTGGGAGTGACCTCCCTGGGCGTTTACGGCGTGGCCCTGGCAGGCTGGTCATCCAACAGCAAGTACTCGCTGCTGGGCGGACTGCGGGCCAGCGCTCAGATGATCAGCTACGAAGTCTCACTGGGACTTTCACTGGTGGGCGTGCTCATGCTGGCGGGAAGCTTCAGCCTGCGCGACATCGTGGATGCGCAGGCTGGAACTTTCTGGGGATTTATTCCGCGCTGGAATATTTTTTACGGGGGACAATTCTTCGCGTTCTTTATTTACCTGATGGCGGCGTATGCGGAGACCAACCGTATCCCCTTCGATTTGCCGGAAGCGGAGACTGAACTGGTAGCGGGTTATCACACCGAATACAGCTCCATGAAATTTGCCATGTTCTTCATGGCGGAATACGCCAACATGATTACCGTGGCGGCCGTGGCTTCGCTGCTGTTTCTCGGAGGCTGGCATGGCCCGGTGTTTGGTCCGCCCCTGATTCGCGCGCTGCTGCCGGTGTTCTGGTTTGTACTGCGAATTTTTGTGTTCCTATTTATTTATATCTGGGTGCGGGGCACATTACCGCGATTTCGCTATGACCAGCTCATGACCTTCGGATGGAAATTTCTTTTGCCTTTGGCGATTGCCAATTTGGTGATTACCGGGCTGGTGGTGGCAATTCGATCGTAGGAAGGGCCTTTGTAAAACCAGTTGTTAGTTTTCGGTTGTCAGTTCTCAGTCTCACTGAAATGGTTCATCTCATCTTATTTTTGGTGTTCGGCGCGGTCTGCGTGGCGGGTGCGGTGAACCTGCTGGCGCAGCGGCATCCCATCAACAGCGCGCTTTCGCTGGTGGTGGTGATGGGTTCGCTGGCGGTGGAGTATCTGCTGCTGGGAGCGGAGTTCGTGGCTGCGGTACAGGTGATCGTGTACGCGGGCGCGGTCATGGTGCTGTTTGTTTTCGTCATCATGCTCTTGAACGCCGGCGTGGAAGAGCGAACCAAGGGCAGCCGCGTGGCCTTGCTATTTGGCGTTCCCGGAATGCTCATCGGCAGCGTGCTGATTGGATGGGTTCTGATCGAGCGGACGGGCAATCCGATGGTGCCGGCGGGGGCTTTACCGGGTGCGCCGAAAGTAATTGGCTGGCTGCTGTTCCATGATTTCCTGTTGCCCTTTGAAGTGACTTCGATTCTGGTGCTGATCGCCATCATGGGCGCGGTCGTGCTCGCCAGCCATCCCGACACCGAGCAAAAGGAGAAGGAGGGCTGATGGTACCGATCTCGTACTACCTGATCCTGAGCGGAATTCTGTTTGCCTGCGGCGTCACCGGGTTTCTGATCAAACGCAACATCATCAGCATCTTCATGTCGATTGAACTGATGCTGAATGGAGTGAATCTGTCGTTCGTTGCGTTCGCGGCGCAGTGGCACGCGCTCAGCGGCCAGATTTTTGTCTTCTTTGTAATGGTGGTTGCCGCCGCCGAAGCAGCGGTGGGATTGGCCATCATCATCTCGGTCTATCGCACGCGGGAAACTTTGAACGTGGACCAGGTGGACCTGCTCAAACTATGACACCCAACCTGCATCTCTGGCTGATTCCGGTGCTGCCGCTGTTGGGCGCTGCCATCAATGGATTAGTCGGCAAGAAATTCTCGCGCCAAGCGGTGGTGAGCGTCGCTCTGCTCTTCAGCGGCGCGGCTTTTGCCCTGGTGCTCTCGGTGGCGGCCCGTTTCTCAACCCTTTCGACACCGCACCTCGAGTTCCTTGCAACCTGGATTCGCGCCGGCAGTTTCCAGGCCGACTTCGCTTTTTATCTGGATCAACTCTCGCTGATCATGCTGCTGGTGGTTACCGGCGTCGGCTTCCTTATTCATATTTATTCCGTTGGGTATATGTGGGAGGAGGCCGGGTTTTATCGTTTCTTCGCGTACCTGAACCTGTTCATGTTTTTCATGCTGACTCTGGTGCTCTCCAGCAACTACCTGCTTATGTTCGTGGGCTGGGAGGGAGTGGGGCTGGCTTCCTATCTGCTGATTGGATTCTGGTTTACCAAGGATTCTGCGGCATCGGCCGGCAAGAAAGCGTTCATCGTCAATCGCGTGGGTGATTTCGGATTTCTCATCGCGCTATTTCTTTTGATCAAGCACTTCGGTTCGCTGAACTTTGAGACGGTGTTCCAGGGCGTGAGTCCGATGAGCCCGGAGACCGGCGGGGCTGGACTGCTGACTGCGATTGGATTGCTGCTGATGGTCGGGGCGGCGGGCAAATCGGCGCAGATTCCTCTCTATGTATGGCTGCCGGACGCGATGGAAGGCCCCACCCCGGTGTCGGCCTTGATCCACGCAGCGACCATGGTCACAGCGGGCGTGTATATGGTGGCCAGGTCACACGTGATTTTCGACCGGGCGCCGTCTGCTTTAACCGTGGTTGCGATCATTGGCACGCTGACCGCCTTGTTTGCGGCGACCATCGGAATCGCGCAAACCGATATCAAGAAAGTTCTCGCCTACTCCACCATCTCGCAGCTGGGCTACATGTTCATGGCTTGCGGCGTGGCCGCGTATTCGGCGGGCGTTTTCCATCTGATGACGCATGCTTTTTTTAAAGGGCTGCTGTTTCTGGCCGCGGGGTCAGTGATCCATGCGGTGGGGGGCGAGCAGGACATGCGGCGCATGGGCGGACTAAAGGAACATATTCCCTGGACCTTCTGGACCATGACTGCGGCCACGTTTGCGATTGCGGGCTTTCCGCCGTTCGCGGGATTCTTCAGCAAGGATGAGATTCTGTTTCGCGCAGCGCAAGTGAGCCTGGTCTATTGGGGGATCGGCGTCTTCACCGCTTTTCTGACTTCGTTCTACATGTTCCGGCTGTGGTTTATGACATTCTTCGGCACCTATCGCGGGACGGAGCCGGCGGGAGAAGGACACGGTGGCCACGATGCTCATGGGCACGACGAGCACGGGCACGGAGGCATCCATGAGAGCCCAAAAGTCATGCTGGCGCCGTTGGTAGTGCTGGCGGTGCTTTCATTGGTCGGTGGGTGGGTTGGGAGTGCCCGGTTTGAGAAATTTCTCTCGCCGGTATTCAATGCTGCGGTTGTAACGCCTGCAGCGGAAGCGGCCGAGCACGGCTCGGAGATGCTGTTTACGGGCATCTCGGTGTTCGCGGCGGCGCTCGGACTCTATCTGGCATGGCTCTTCTATTACCGGCGGCCGGAGTTGCCGCAGCAGATCGCGTCAGGTCTGGGCGGCCTCTATGAAGCCGTGGTCCACAAGTATTATGTCGACGAGTTGTACGCCAACCTGTTCGTGAAGCCCCTCATTGCGGGCTCCTCTCTGATTTTGTGGCACGGCATCGATCGCGATGTAATCGATGCCACGCTGGATAACAGCGCGCATGGCGCAAATGAAGTTTCCGATTCCTTCCGTCACATGCAGTCGGGCAACCTGCGCTCCTATGCCGGATGGGTGGCGGCCGGAGCTGCGGTGGTGATCGCTTATATGATCTGGATGGGCACCCGATGAACGCGCACCCGATGAATCTGGACAACTGGAGTCCGGTCATTCTGACGCTGGTGACTTTCATACCGCTGGCGGGCGCGCTCCTGCTGCTGCTGATGCCGCGGCGTGACCGTGACATCCGGGTGATTTCTCTGGTTGTCTCTCTGCTGGCTTTTGTGCTGTCCCTGCACTTGCCGGTGCACTTCCACCGGGCACAAGCGGGATTCCAGTACGAACTCGACAAGGCCTGGATTCCTACCCCGAATATTCACTACCACCTGGGCGTGGACGGAGTCTCCATGTGGCTGGTGGTGCTGACCACCTTCCTGACGCCCCTGTGCGTGCTGATTTCCTGGAAGTCAATCCACGAACGGGTGAAGGAATTTTTCATCCTTCTGCTGGTGATGGAGACCGCTCTCATCGGCGTGTTCGTCTCGCTGGATCTGTTTGTGTTTTATTTCTTCTGGGAAGCCACGCTGATTCCGATGGCGCTGTTGATCGGCATGTACGGCCATGGACGCAAAGTGTACGCGGCCATAAAGTTCTTCATGTACACCATGATCGCCTCGGTCTTCATGCTGGCGGCGATTCTGTGGCTTTATGCCAAGGTCGGGACCTTCGATTTTGTGACTATCCAGAACGCGATCCGCGCCGGACAGGTGGCGAACTTCGGAGCTGCGGCGCAGTGGCTGTTTCTGGGATTCTTCGTCGCCTTTGCGGTCAAAGTTCCGCTCTTCCCATTTCACACATGGTTGCCGGATGCGCACGTGGAAGCGCCTACCGCAGGGTCGGTGCTGCTGGCGGGCGTCCTGCTGAAGATGGGGACGTACGGCCTGCTGCGGTTCAATCTGGGTTTGTTTCCCGATCAGGCGCGCGCCAACGCCTGGTGGGTGATGATTCTGGCGCTGATCGGGATTATCTACGGCGCGCTGGTGGCGCTGGTCCAGCCCAACATGAAGAAGCTGATTGCATATTCGTCGATCAGCCACCTGGGGTTTGTGGTTCTCGGAATCTTCAGCTTCACGCAGGCGGGATTGGACGGCGCGACCTTCGTGATGCTGGCGCACGGCGTTTCGACCGGGGCCCTGTTCATGCTGGCGGGCATTCTCTACGAGCGCCGGCACACCTATGAGATTTCCGAATTTGGCGGGCTCGCAGGTTCCATGCCGGTGTACGCAACCTTCTTTCTGTTTATCGTGCTGGCATCGGTAGGCCTGCCCCTGTTGAACGGGTTTATCGGCGAGTTTCTGGTGCTCAGCGGAGCTTTCCAGGACCGCGCGGTGTACGGAATTCTGGGAGCCACCGGCGTGATCTGGAGCGCCGGGTACCTGCTCTGGATGTATCAACGTGTGTTTTACGGAAAGATCACGCACCCGGTCAATGAAACGCTGCCTGATCTGGACATTCGCGAGCGGGTTGCGCTGTGGCCTGCCGCCGCAGCCGCCCTGGTGATGGGGGTGGCTCCGCTGTTCTGGCTGAATGCCATCGATCCAGCAGTACACGCTGCCCTGGCGCCGTTCGAACAACTGGCGAGCAAGGTGGTTGGCCAGTGAACCCGGCTGGAATGGCTCAAGTCGTGCCGCATGGCGTCGAATACATCCGCATTCTGCCCGAGATCGTTCTCTCTCTATTTGGTATGGCGATCATGCTGATTGATCCGCTGGTGGACGAACGCACCAGCCAAAGACTGCTCGGCTACATCGCGCTGACAGGCTCGATCGCGGCAATCGCGGCCACGCTTTACCAGTCGCAATATCCCGGCGTTGGATTCTGGGGCATGATCCAGGTAGACAGCTTCAGCATTTTCTTCCACATTCTGGTGGTCACGATTGCGGCCGTCGCCATCCTCACTTCTTACGAGTACATGGCCGTACAGCAGATGCGGGCGGGGGAATATTACGGTCTGATTTTGCTGGGCGCGGTCGGCATGTGCCTGATGTCCTCAGCGGTCGAATTGGTGCTGATCTTTATCGCGCTGGAGATTTCCTCGATTTCCACGTACGTGCTGGCCGGGTTCCGGCGGCGGGCGGCGATCAGCAGCGAAGCTTCACTCAAATACTTTCTGCTGGGTTCGTTCGCCACGGCATTCTTTCTTTATGGCGTGGCGATGATGTTCGGGGCCACCGGGTCCACCAGCATCATCATCATCGGCCAGGTGCTGCGATCCGGGCTGATCCCGGTGCTGGCCTATGTCGGCATCGCGCTCATGTTCGTGGGCCTGGGCTTTAAAGTCGCGGCTGCGCCCTTTCATGTGTGGACGCCCGACGTATATGAAGGCGCTCCCGCGCCGGTGGTGGGCTTCATGTCGACCGCGCCCAAGGCGGCCGCTTTCGCGGTGCTGCTGCGCGTCATGTTCGAAGCCAATGCTCCCGGACGCGTCTGGCTGATCTGGGTGGCCGCCGCTCTCTCCATGACGCTCGGCAACGTGGGCGCGCTGGTGCAATCGAACGTCAAACGCTTGCTGGCGTATTCTTCCATCGCCCACGCCGGGTACCTGCTGGTGGCTTTTGCCGCGCTGCCCAACCAAGGCATTCCCGCGGCGATGTTTTACACCGCCTCATACGCCGCGATGAATGTGGGCGCATTTGCCGTCGTCAGCCACTTCGCCGGCGCTGGAGAGCGTTACGTCACGCTGGATGATTATGCCGGGCTGGGGCGACGATCGCCGATTCTCGCGGCCACGCTAACGATTTTCTTGCTGTCGCTGATCGGAATTCCCATGACCAGCGGCTTCTTCGCGAAGTTTTACGTGTTCAGCGCGGCACTGCAGGCGAACCTGATCGGCCTCACCCTCATCGGCGTACTCAACAGTGCCATCGGCGCGTACTACTACCTGCGAATCATCGTGATGATGTACATGCGTGAAGCACGGGATGAGGCTCCGGCAGTTCCCATTTCGGCCTCGCTCGGAGCTGCGCTGACAATTAGCGTGGCTGCAACGCTTTATCTGGGAATCCTTCCCGGACGAGTGCTGGAATACGCTGCCCGCTCGGCGGCGGATCTTCTGCGCTGATCCTTTTGCAGAGATCTTACTGCGCTGACTTCCGACGGTAATCGGTTACTCTGGTCATGGCGGCATTACCGGGCACGCTCCTTCAAAACCGAAGCCCAGCGCGCCTTCCAATCATTTCTAAGGCTGCGAAAGATGGGGATGGATTTATCACTGAGCATTTGACAATCGGGCGTCATGCGTTCATGATGATTTCCTAATCGAGAGAATTTTCGCAGCGGAGGTTGGGTCCATGGGCGATCTCATTCATAGGATTTGGTCAGACGAACAGGGGCAGGACATCGCCGAGTACGCGGTGATGTTAGCAGTGATTCTGGTTCTCGTTGTAGGCACGATACGACTGGTTGGATCTAACGCCAACAACGCTTTCTCCGCCGCCGCCAGCTCGGTGAACTAGCCGACAACCCACGGATATGTGAGCCCTTAGCGGACTCAAGCGCCGAATCTCTCGGCAGCGCGGGCTTTCGCCTTGGCGGCTTCCTCTTCCCGATTCTTCGGCGGCGCGGTGGTTTCAAGCGAACGGAGAAGGCGGGACGCGATGCCAGCGATTTCATCCACCGCTGCCGAGAACGAGGCTTCGTTTGCCTTCGAGGGCTTGTTGAACCCGCTGATTTTTCTCACGAACTGGAGCGAGGCAGCCCGAACCTCGTCTTCGGTGACCGGCGGATCGAAGTTGAAGAGGATCTTTATGTTCCTGCACATACCCTGTGACTTCTCCCTGTGACCTCTGGATTTAGGACCTCTGATATGGTAACTCCAGAGCGCCGTGAAAGAGCGCGTTTGCTCATCCTGCCCCATCCGGTATGGCTCCGGCGCGGTGCCGTTCTACAAGTCGAAGTCGGGCATATAAGGCTAAGCCCTGCCAGCACTTAGCAAATATTTCCCGAAAGATAACAAATCTGTCGATCCCTCGGTCCCTGATTCGACGTCTAAGTAGAGCCTTGTTTCCACCGGTCCTAGCCCGGGAAACCGGCTCCCAATACGAAATCAAAAGGAGAAAATGCAATGCGAGTCATGGTCATAGTAAAGGCTAACAAGGACTCGGAGGCCGGCGTTTTGCCGGGCCAGGAGATCCTGGCCGCAATGGGGAAATACAACGAACAGTTGGTGAAAGCCGGGGTGATGCTGGCGGGAGAGGGACTACACTCCAGCGCGAAGGGCAAGCGGGTCAAGTTCTCCGGCGGGAAGCACACCATCACGGACGGGCCTTTCACCGAGACCAAGGAGCTCATCGCCGGCTTCTGGCTGTGGCAGGTACGGTCGATGGAAGAGGCCGTGGAGTGGCTGAAGCGCAGTCCTTTTGACGGTGGAACCGAGATCGAAGTCCGCCAGGTCTTTGAGGCGGATGACTTCGGCGCCGAGCTCACTCCCGAACTCAGGGAACAGGAGGACCGTCTACGCAAGCAGGTCGCCGCAAGAAAATAGAGGGTGCCCCACCCTCGTCGTTCCGTTTTTTGGAACGACAGGGTGGGGAGGTTGGAGTCACGCGTTCGATTTTCGGGACAACAAAAGCCCCGCCCTGTCTCTCCAAAAAACGGAGAGACGAGGACGGGGCACCCCATCAAACTCCACGCATTCCTGCTTTTAGCGGGCCAACGCGGAGGATTCTGGCGGGTCGCCGTTCCCAATTTCCGCCGCAGAATTTCGGCGTGCGGAACCTGTCGCTGCCAGCTGAAGAAGCCTTCGACCGATCAGAAAAAACCAAACCGGGTAGAAGGGGCCCGCGATGGCCATGAGGACAACTCCGGAAGCCGGCAGGAAAAGCCCGAACACGATGTGGGCGAGGTCGAGCCCATGCATCACGATACCGAGGTATGCGGTGATCTTGCCGAAGACCGTGCTGTGAAGCATGACGACGGAAATCAGCACAGCACCGCTCTGCACGAGAATTCCACCTATGATCGCACCCGTCCCGTGCCATATATCCGTTACCAGGATTGCCTCTCCCGCGGCCAGGAGCTGAGCTTTCGTTGCTTCTGTGGTAGCGGCCGCATACTTCTCACTGAGCGAGATCATGGATAGAGCCGTGGGTGTGGCGAGCAGGAGCGTCACTCCAACGAAGGCAAGGGCGGTAGCGAGAATCGCATTCGCACGGTCCGTTTTCCTCAGAGCAGCAAATAGTCCGAGAAACACAAAGTAGTAAAGCGGCACGGCAAGGACGGTAGGCAGATCGAGGCGTAATAGTCCCACAATTCTGTTGTTCTGCAACAGTCTGAATGCTTCGGCAGCTGTCGCGGGCGGTCCGCCCAGGGCTACGAGCTGGACCATGGTCGCGAGGGAGTAGCCGATCAGAATCAAGGCAGCGATTCCACCGGTCCAACACAAACCGCTCCAATCGGAGGCGGCGGACTCATCACTAAGAGATCTGTCCTGCTCAATTGCCGGCTTCAATATTCCTCCTCGCTCCGTGTTTCTGACCGTGATCGAATCAGAGTCCCGGGTTATTCCTTCGCCCATGCTGCTAGTCTCCTACGACGGGACTACCTGGTTTGCCATACCCCAACTGAAGTAGCCTTCGGCCAACCAACAGATACCAGATCATGATTGAAAACCCGCCAGCGCCGGCAAATATCATCCCTGCGTCAGGCAACCTCGATGTGGAGGTTAAGATGATTTCAACGACTATTAGTAGTGCATTTCCCAGAATTCCGGCGTAAGCGGTCGCTTTGCTGAAGACATTGCCTCTCAGCATGACTACGGAGATTGCCAAGCATGCGAATTCTATGAGGAGAAGACCAGTGCGGTTGTGTCCCTCAGCAAGCATGGCCTGCCCGGCCGCGATTAATGAAGATCTCTGCGCGTCTGTAGTTGCGACGGCGTATTGGCGGCTCAGGGAAAGCATTGGGAAGGCCCTGTTCTCGGCGACGTAAATCGCCATCCCTACGAAAAAAAGGATCGTGCTCAATGCCGCGTAAGCTTCGTTGCCTCGCCTAAGGGCTGAGTAGATGGCGAGAATCGCCGTAGCCAACAATGCTGCTCCAACGATATTCAAGAGACCGAGGTTGCGGAGTCCGAGAAGCCAATGGTTCTGAAAAAGAGTGAACCAGTCGACCGCGGTTACCGTTTCCTGCGATGCACGCGCTACTCCGGGCAGGAAATTAACGGCGATCTCGGCAAGCGGAACCAATACCGCAATCAGGGCGGCGGTTCCGCCGAGTTTGTAGAGGCCTTTCCGGCGGGATTCTGCCGCGTCGGCATCAATGACGAGGTCTAGTTCCGATTGCGACACTTGGTCCTCCCACAAGAGTGCCGTCACCGACGACGAACACAGTGTGGAAGAGTCGGCCCTCAGGCAGGAAACGGATCGTGCTCAAACGCCGTTGGGTTCGCAGATTGCGGCACCATCCTCCCCCACGCACGCTACCGTCCTAAGTCAGGTACTGACTCAACACCAGTCACACTACTCTTTGGGGGAAACAGAAGCGGTGATTGCAAACACCTTGCCTTGTGATTCTCGTATCACGCTCAATTTCCGGTGGAATGCGGGCGCTGGAGGAAAATTGGACCTTTCTGGCAATCCTGGGGCGATTTCCACAACTCCGCGGGCCGCAACACATCGCAGCCAAGCCTATTACCTGATATGTTATCAGCGATCTCTTTTGCCGTGGAGCGGGCAGCAAGACCCGCGCCGAGGCCGAGACCGATAAACCGTGGTGACTTTTGCCAAATCTGCTCCTCCTAATGAGGACAAACGCTGGCGTTTGGTGGATGCCACCATGCGCCGCCAGGGTCAGCAGTCCCGCGGCTTGATTGAGGCCCTGCACACGGTGCAGGAAGCGTTTGGGTACCTCGACGAGCAGGCGCTCCGTTACGTAGCAACGTCGCTGCGAGTGCCTCTGAGCCGCGCCTATGGTGTGGCCACGTTCTATCATTTCTTTACCCTCAAGCCTGCCGGAGAACACACCTGCGTGATCTGTATGGGGACGGCCTGCTACATCAAGGGCGCTCCTCAACTGCTAGAAGCGGTGGAACGCGATCTGGACGTGTCTCCTGGCGCGACCACGGCGGATGGAAAAGTTTCGTTGTTGACCGCGCGCTGTCTTGGCTCCTGTGGACTCGCTCCCGCTGTGGTATACGACCAGGAGGTCGCGGGCAAAGTAACCCCGCAGGCCCTGCGTGAACATCTGTCGCAATGGACGCGCCATGACGCCTGACGAACTGAAACAGATCGGAGAAACTGAACGGGAGTCACTGGGGCGTTTTCGCCATCGGGTGAACATCTGCGTTGCAGCGGGGTGCCTTTCCTGCCAGAGTCAGGCGGTCAAGGAAGCTCTCGAGAAGGACGTCTCGCGGCGAGGGTGGGGAGATCATTGCCAGGTGAGGGGCGCCGGTTGCATGGGATTGTGCGCCGAAGGGCCGCTGGTTTCCGCTGGAAGTGAGCGGTTATACAAAAACGTTGTCGCCCCGGATGCCGCCGAAATCCTGGATAGCCTGGAAGGCCCGCCGGTGTCCCGCCTGCACTGCCCGACAGACGTTCCATTCTTCCGCCGGCAGAAAAAAATTGTTCTGGAAAACTCCGGTGTGATCGACCCCGAGCGTATCGAGGAATACATCGCCGCGGAGGGATACCAGGCCTTCATCCAGGCTTTGACGGAAATGACGCCTCGCGAGGTCATTGAACAGGTGATGAAGAGCGGTCTGCGTGGACGTGGCGGCGCCGGATATCCCACCGGTTTGAAATGGAGCACGGTCGCAAAATCAGTGGGCACGCAGAAGTTCGTAATCTGCAACGCCGACGAAGGCGATCCCGGCGCGTTTATGGACCGCAGCGTGCTGGAGAGCGATCCGCATCGGGTGCTCGAAGGCATGTTGATTGCCGCCTATGCCGTGGGTTCCTCCGAGGGTTATATTTACGTTCGCGCCGAGTATCCGCTCGCCATCAAGCGCCTGCGGGCGGCGATCCGGCAAGCGGAACGAGCCGGGCTTCTGGGAGCCGATATCTGCGGCACGCGTTTCAATTTCAAGATCGACCTGAGGCTTGGGGCTGGGGCATTCGTCTGCGGCGAGGAAACGGCGCTGATCGCATCGGTAGAAGGAAAACGCGGCACACCACGTCCGCGGCCTCCTTATCCAGCAATGGAAGGACTTCTGGGAGAGCCTACCCTGATCAACAACGTCGAGACTTTCGCCAACGTTCCTCCCATCATCCGCAACGGCGGAGACTGGTACGCGCAGATCGGCACGGAGACCAGCAAAGGCACAAAGGTGTTTGCCCTGGCTGGCCGCGTACAAAACACCGGACTGGTGGAAGTGCCTATGGGGATCACGCTGCGCGAAATGGTTTTCGAGATCGGCGGAGGAGTTCCTGAAGGCAGGAAATTCAAGGCGGTGCAGACCGGAGGTCCGTCCGGCGGCTGCCTTCCCCCCGATGCTCTGGATATTCCGGTGGACTACGAGTCGCTGGCGAGACTGGGATCGATCATGGGCTCGGGTGGAATGATCGTGATGGATGAAAGCTCCTGCATGGTCGATGTAGCCAAGTACTTCATGGATTTCTGCATGACCGAATCCTGCGGCAAGTGCGTTCCCTGCCGCGTCGGCACCTACCAGATGCATCGCATTTTGAGCGCCATTACGAATATGACTGCCACCGGGCAGGACCTTGCCATGCTCGAAGAACTGTGTGATCTGCTGAAGCACACCAGCCTGTGCGGGCTGGGACAGTCTGCGCCAAACCCGGTAGTGAGCACTCTGAAATCCTTTGCAGCGGAGTACAAAGCTCACATTGAAGATCACAAGTGCCCGGCAGGAGTTTGCGGCAGGCAGCCGGTTGGAGCCAGCGTATGAGTCCGACTCCCGGCGTAAAGACCCTCAAGATCGATGGCCGGGATTTTAGCGCCCGCCCGGATGAAACCATTCTGGACGTGGCCCGGGAGAACAAGATTTTCATTCCCCGCATGTGTGAACTGGAAGGCCTTTCCACGGTGGGCGCGTGCCGGCTGTGCCTGGTGGAGGTGAAGGGATCGAGCAAGCTGCAGCCAGCGTGCGTGACTCATGTTGAAGAAGGCATGGAGGTCACAACCATTTCGGAACGGCTCGATGGTTATCGCAAGATGATCGTCGAACTGCTCTTTACCGAGCGCAACCACGTTTGCTCAGTCTGTGTCGCCAACGGCCATTGTGAACTGCAGTTCATGGCGCAGAAGCTGGGTATCACCCACGTTCGCTTTCCCTATCGCTACCCAAAGATGGAAGTCGACGCCTCGCATGACCGTTTCGTGATTGACCATAACCGCTGCATCCTGTGCACGCGGTGCGTTCGGGTGTGCGATGAAATCGAGGGCGCGCACACCTGGGACGTAATGGGCCGCGGGATCGAGTCACAACTGGTCACAGACCTGAACCAACCCTGGGGATCGTCGGACACCTGTACCGGTTGCGGCAAGTGTGTCCAGGTTTGTCCCACGGGCGCGTTGTTTGAGAAGGGCCGCTCCGTAGCCGAAATGGAGAAACGACGTACCTTCCTGCCCTACCTGACCCTGATGCGCCAGGAACACGAATGAACAAGAAACGTCTCGCGACTGTCTGGCTCGATGGCTGTTCCGGATGTCACATGTCGTTTCTCGACATGGACGAGCGTCTGATCACTCTCTTCGAGAGGGCAGACCTCGTGTACAGCCCGCTGGTAGACGCAAAAATCTTCCCCGAGAACGTGGACATTACCCTGGTTGAGGGAGCGGTCAGCAGCGAGGAAGACTTACACAAGATTCATACGGTTCGAGAGCGGACAAAGACCCTGGTTTCGCTGGGTGACTGTGCGGTCACGGCGAATGTCCCCGGCATGCGGAATCCTTTCGGGACAAAATCGGTTTACGATCGCGCCTACTGTGAGAACGTGACTCTCGATCCGGGCATTCCGGACCAGGTCGTGCCCCGGCTTTTGCCCTATGCGCGTCCGGTTCATGAGCTTGTCGCCGTGGATGTTTTCGTTCCGGGCTGTCCGCCCTCTGCTGACGTGATTTTTTACGCGGTGAGCGAATTGCTGGAAGGCCGGCAGCCGGATTTGAGTTCGAAGACGCGATTTGGAGCTTAGGAGCCGAATTGGAACAGCGCAGAACCATCGTCATCGACCCCGTAACCCGAATCGAGGGGCACTCCAAGATCACCTTGCACCTCGATGATCAAGGTCGCGTGGAAGATGCCCGGTTTCACGTTACGCAGTTTCGCGGCTTCGAAAAATTTTGCGAAGGTCGTCCGTTCTCCGAGATGCCATCTCTGATGGCACGCATCTGCGGCATCTGTCCGGTGAGCCACCTGATCGCGTCGGCCAAAGCTTGCGACGCTCTTCTGGCGGTGAGAATCCCGCCTACCGCCGACAAATTGCGCCGCATTTTCAACCTGGCCCAGGTGGTGCAATCGCATGCCTTGAGCCTCTTTCATCTGTCGTCGCCCGACTTGCTGCTTGGCATGGACGCCGATCCAGCCCAGAGCAACCTGGTAGGCGTTCTGGAAAAAAATCCAGCCCTGGCGCGCGACGGAATCGGGTTGCGCAAGTTTGGCCAACAGATCATTGAGCGCCTGGGAGGAAAACGCATTCACCCTGCCTGGGTCGTGCCTGGCGGCGTAAGCGAGCCCCTGAGCGGTGAGGACCGCGATGCGATCCTGGGGGCGGTCCCGGAGGCACTCGCAATTGTCCTGCGCACCATCGAGTGGTTCAAAGGAATCATGGAGCGTTTTCGCGAGGAGATCGCGACGTTCGGCAACTTCCCGACGCTTTTCATGGGCATCGTGAAAAAGGACGGGGGGCTCACCTTCTACGACGGCGACCTCCGTATCACCGATGCCTCGGGCAAAGTTGTCGGCGACGGTCTTGATCCCACGCGCTATTTCGATTACATCGGGGAAAAAGTTGAGTCCTGGAGCTACCTGAAATCGGCCTATTACAAACCCAAAGGGTTTCCGGACGGCATCTATCGGGTGGGGCCGCTGGCCCGGCTGAACGTGGCTGACCGCTGTGGCACCATCCGCGCCGATCAGGAACTGGCGGAGTTCCACGAACTGCAACGCACCGCCGTGCTGAGTTCATTTCACTATCATCACGCGCGGCTCATAGAAATTCTTTACTGCGTTGAGCGCATGGAGCAACTGCTCACCCATCCGGAGATCCTGGATAAACACGTCCGAGCAATCGCGCGTCCCAATGCATTGGAAGGTGTAGGTGTGGCGGAGGCGCCCAGAGGCACGCTGTTCCATCATTACAAGATTGACGAGCAAGGGTTGATCCGCTGGGCTAATCTCATCATCGCTACAGGTCAGAACAACCTGGCGATGAACCGAAGTGTGTTGCAGGTGGCCAAGCACTTCGTACGCGGCGAGCGGTTGACGCCCGGCGCCCTGAATCGAGTTGAAGCAGTCATCCGAGCCTACGATCCCTGCCTAAGCTGCTCGACCCATGCGCTAGGACAGATGGCATTGCGCATTCAGCTGTTAAGCCCCAGCGGGCAGGTGCTGGATGAAGCCGTTCGCTCGTGAAGAACCGGTATGACGCAGATCCTGATCGTTGGCTACGGTAACCCCCTGAGGTGCGACGATGGCGTGGGCTGGCGGGCGGCCGAAGCGTTGTCGCTAAGCCTGCGGTTTCCGGAAATTGAAATTGTCGTCCGGCATCAGCTCACTCCCGAACTGGCTGACAACTTAAGATATGCCGATCTGGTCATCTTTATTGATGCGGCTCACGGTGCTCAACCCGGAGAGCTGACCTGTGAACCTCTGACTTTACAGCGAGGGATTCTCCGTTCCCACCAGCTTTCGCCTGTGCATCTTCTCGCCCTGGCTGATGAACTCTATGGGGCTTCTCCACGGGCCTTTGCTGTTTCTTTGGGTGGCGAATGTTTCGACCACGGCGCGACCCTCTCCGCGAGCGTGGAAGCCGGTCTTCCGAAGCTGGCTGCCCTGGTGGAAGACCTGGCTCGACAGACAATTGTGCAGCCAAGTTGATGAGTGCAAGAAAATTGGAAGCGTGCAACTTTTATTCGGGCTGGCGGTGAGTCTGATTGGTCTCGGTCGCTACTTCCAGCCGCGTCGCCGCGCGCGTGAGCGCATATTGGGCGCGAAGGCAATCGATTTTTGGGTCGCCGCTCCTCAATCGCTGCTCGGCGCGCTGCCGGGCTTGTTCTGCCCGTCTGACATCGATTTCCTCAGCGCGCTCCGCCGTCTCTGCCAGGATCCTTACCCGGTCGGGCAGCACTTCCGCGAAGCCCCACGCAACCGCAAGATAGCGCGACCGCCCATTTTCCCGGTAGCTGATCTGGCCGATGCCAAGCTCGGTAATCAGGGGTGCGTGACCGGGTAGTATGCCTAGATATCCGTCTCTTCCCGGAAGCTGCATTTCTTCGACTTTGTCCTGAACCACCAGTCTTTCCGGAGTGACGATTTCGAGTTCGAAGGTGTGTGACACTAACGGTTGTTTACCATAGGGCAGTCATGCCGCAACTTCAAGCTCGGTATCTAAGACAACTTCCCGCCTTAGTGGATGCACTGTCGACAACGGAATGCGGATATATCTCGATTTCCCGGACCTGCGGGCGATGCCTTTCACGGCAAACCCCTCACCCTCCGGAATAGGATCCGAAATCAGATAGAATTCCTCGCCGTACAGCCTCATGTGCCGTTCGCGGCAATACCCAAGTTTTCTGAGTTTCTCACAAATTGCAAGCTGTTTATCGTGTTCTCTGCTCATGGCCTAGCTCGCTGCTCTTGGTCGTCAGAATCGAGGTTTTCCAAATCGTAAGACTTCGTGGGAGAGGAGGCTCCACTCTTACATCTGCAAAGCATCCCCGTATCAGACCGCGCTCAAAGCGTGGTTAAGTTCCACTCGCGATCCACTCACCTGCACGTGTGGTTCAAATTTCTGCTCGACTGCAAGGGCGCGGCCTACCAGGCATACGTTCTTGGCTTTTTGCAGTAGCCGGAGCGCACGCGTCTGCTCCTGTTCGCCGGAAATCGTCAGGTTCGGACGAATCACGATTTCGTTGAAGGAGTAACCAGAATCGGTCTTGTGAACCGATCCCTCAACATCGACTTCCAGGTCGGCATACTCAAGCCCTGAGTGCTCCGCCACGGCGTGAAAAGTAGTTGTGTAGCAACTGGCGACAGCGCTGAGCAGCAAATCTTCCGGCGTCCACTTGCCCTCGAGGCCGTCAAACTCAGGAGGCGCGGTGAAGTGGATCGCATTGGGAGCAGAGCTGGATATTGCGAGCCCGGTTTTTTCGGAATTCCACCAAGTAACGACGCGATATTTTTGCGGACTTTCCATAATCAAACTTCCTTTCCCCAGGACAGTCCGAACACACGGCCAACTACGTCATGCCCCTAGAACAGATTGAATGTAACGGTAACCATGGTTTCTACTTCAATTGGTTCTCCATTCAGCAAGAACGGCCGGTAGTGCCACTGTTTGACTGCCGCAATTGCAGCCGGCGCCAACATGGGATGCCCGCTTATAAGCTCGAGTTCCTTGATATCGCCCTCCTTGGTAACGATGGCTTTCAATATGACTTCGCCTTGTACCCGGGCTTGCCGGGCCAGAAGCGGATAGGTGGGTTCAATCTTCCGGATCAGCAATCCCCGGGTCACTCCCTGCGAAACACGAATCCGTTTGGGCTGGACCACGGCAAGCTTTGGAACGGCGGCCAGGTTCGAAGTCTGACTGACAATGCCGCCGATAATTCCGCCGAGCTGTCCACCGGGAATCCCTCCCGCCACTCCTCCCACCACGCCGCCTGTGGACAAGGGCGGAGGGGCTTCCTCTTCACGGAGCATCTGCACTTTCTCGGGTATCCGGCTGGGAGTGCGCAGCTGGCCATTCAAGAGTTCGCTCTGGATCTGCTTGACGACTTTGGCCACCGCCTGCGCCGCAGGCGGGGGTGGCGGAGGCGGTGGCGGCGCCATCAGGTAGGTCAGCAACTGCTGTTTCGGGAGCACATCGGTGAACATGAGAGGCACGATTATCAGGGTGCCGATCACCAGGCACTGAACGGTGAAGGAGATCACCGCTGCAAATTTGCGGCGCTTTTTTTCCTGTGCACCCGAGTCCAAAAGGCTATCGGCAAACAGCGGCCGCTCTGGCAGCGGGCCAGGAATCTCCGGCATCGCCTGTTTCTCTGTATCTTTGACCAGCTCCTGAACCTCGACCGGATTCTCAATTTGGGGCTCCCGAACCTCAGTTGCTGTTGGCATGATGCCCTCCAAATAAGTCACCTGACATCCACTCAGATTCTCCATCGTGGGCTACATATTCGCGGTGCGTGAGGTCACGGCTTTTCGTGATGGCAATCACAAGCCCTTTACTGGTCACCTTCTGCCCGTTACTTGCAGCTCAATACAGAGAGCGGGTGTTTCGATAAAATGAAGCGGCAACTTCCTGGAAGGAACGATGTGAAGGACCCCAGGCACGGAGCCCGATCTGCGCTGATTATCCTGTTTGCCATTAACCTGCTGAATTTTTTCGACCGAAACATGTTCGGTGCCGTCGCCGAGCCCATCCGCAAAGAATGGGCTCTCAACGATGCGCAGATCGGATGGCTGGCCACCGCATTCATTCTTCTCTACGCCTTTGTGGGAGTGCCCCTGGGACGCCTCTCCGACCGTTGGAAGCGCCCCACAATACTGGGCATCGGCGTTGCCGTTTGGAGCTTGCTCACGGCAGCTTCCGGAATGGCGTGGAGTTACGGGACACTGTTCGCGACAAGAGTGGGCGTGGGAATCGGGGAGGCAAGCTGCGCGCCCGCATCGAGTTCACTGATCGGTGACCTCTATCCCGCCGGACAAAGGGCCCGCGCGTTCTCGTTTTTCATGCTGGGACTTCCGCTTGGCACCTTCTTTGGAAATCTGGTGAGTGGGCGTCTTGCCGCAGCTTATGGCTGGCGTGTTCCTTTCTATGTTCCCTGTGTTCCCGGCCTGGTTCTGGCGCTTCTCGCACTGCGGATTCCTGAACCACTTCGTGGGGCGACGGAAGTAGCTCCACTGGCAGGGCGTCCAGACGAAGGCTCACCCTATTGGCATGTTCTGAGAATCCCGACGATCCGTTGGTTGATCGTTTCCGGCGCCCTGTTTAACTTCAACATGTACACGATCAGCACCTTCCTGCCAGCTCTGCTGAGCCGATACCACGGACTCAATCTCAAGGATGCGAATGCTGTTGCTGCGATTGTGCTGGGGGCTGTCGGGATCCCTGGCTTGCTGTTGGGAGGATGGGGAGCGGATCACTTCGTCCGAGAGAGGTCGAATGGCCGTTTGCTGCTGGCTTCCATTTCCCTGCTTCTCGCGGCGCTTTGCATTTATCTGGCGCTCACGCGGCCATCGGGAACGCTGGTCAGTTTCAGCCTGCTGATGGGAACCGGCTGCATGTTCTGTTACGTGTACTATTCAGCTGTTTACGCGGCAATCCAAGACGTGGTTCAACCGAGTCTGCGTGCCACCGCAATGGCGATTTATTTCTTTGCGATGTATCTGCTAGGGGGAAGCGTTGGTCCTGTATTGACAGGAAAGCTTAGCGACTACTTCGCACGGCTTGCCATGACCACCGCTGGTGCCAGTTCTATTACCGATCCGTTCCGAGCCGCTGGTTTGCATCGCGCCATGTACATAACACCGGTGTGCAGCTTCATCCTCTCCATGGTCCTTTTCGCCGCAACAGGCACCGTGTCAAGAGATATGAACTTACTGCAAATATGGATGGCGCAGCCGGAAACGAAATCGCCGCCGGAAGACAAGGCGGTGTGACACAAGCTCTTCTGTGCGAACGTGGACGTGAACAGAGCCAAATCTCTGCGGTCTCTATGCTAATCATGCCCGACAAACGATTCAAACCGTGCCCAATCGGTTCACCCTGTCGTGTGCAAGACAGGCACGCGCTCTTTGATGGGCACCAGCTGCCGTAGTTCGTGTCCGGTGTAGACCTGGCGCGGACGGGCGATCTTCTGTTCAGGGTCGGTGAGCATCTCCTGCCATTGGGCGAGCCACCCTGCCGTGCGGGGGATGGCAAACAGCGTGGTAAACATCTCCGGCTTGAAACCCATGGCCTGGTAAATGATCCCTGAGTAGAAGTCGACGTTGGGATACAGCTTGTGGGTGATGAAATATTCGTCCTCAAGAGCGATGCGTTCCAGTTCCAGGGCGATGTCGAGCTTGGGATTCCGGCCTGTGACGGCGAAGACTCTCTCTGCAGTCCACTTGATGATCTTGGCGCGGGGATCGTAGTTCTTGTAAATCCGGTGGCCAAACCCCATCAGCTTGCCATGCCCATCCTTGATCTTCTTGATGTAGGCAGGGACATTCTCCTTGGAGCCAATTTCATCGAGCATCTCAAGAACGGCTTCATTGGCCCCGCCGTGGAGTGGCCCGGCCAAGCCCGCCGCAGCAGCTGCGGTAGCCAGGTACGGATCCGTGTGGGCGCTGCCTACCGACCGCATGGCATTGGTGCTGCAGTTCTGTTCATGGTCGGCGTGCAGAATGAACAGAATGTCCAACGCGCGGGCGATGACGGGATTGGCTACGTACTTCGGCTCGACCATCTTCCACAGCATGTTCATGAAATTCTCGGGGTAACTGAGATCGTTGTCCGGATAAACGTAAGGAAACCCGAGACTGTGCCGGTATGACATGGCCGCGATGGATGGCATCTTGCCGATCAGCCGCTTGATCTGCAGCAGCCGGTTGGCGGGATCGTGAATCTCTCTCGCCTTAGGGTAGACCGTAGACAACGCTGCTACTGTGCTCACCAGCATGGCCATGGGATGGGCATCATAGCGAAAGCCTTCCATGAACTTCTTCGTGGTTTCATGCAACATGGTGTGACAGGTGATCTCGCTGACCCAGTTTTTCAATTCGTCGGGAGTGGGCAGGTCGCCGAACAGAAGCAGGTAGGCCACCTCAAGAAAACTGCAGTGCTCGGCCAGCATCTCGATGGGGTAGCCCCGATAGCGCAGAATGCCGCGTTCGCCGTCAATAAAAGTGATGCTGCTGCGGCAGGATGCAGTATTCAGGAACGCCGGGTCATACGTCGTGAGCCCAAAGTCGTCAGGGCCGGTCTTGATCTTCCGCAGGTCCACGGCCCGGACAGTTCCGTGCTCAATCGGCAGGTGATAACTGGTGGCGGTGCGATTATCGATGACGGTCAGACTGTTCGACGTTGCCATGTGAAATCTCCTCGTCCGATGCCTTGACGGTCACCAGCGCAGCGAGTTGGCTCGAACTGCCCCCAGCACGAAGCTCATTCTGCTGCAATCTCCCAGTGCTTTCCAACCTTCGCCAGGGACAAGGTTGTCCTGGTAGGATCGGCGTGATAAAACTTTGCGCCGTACTTGTCGATCAAGGTCCCGCGCTCCCAGGTATTGAAGCTCTTGACCAGCGGGCCGGATGCATCAAAGACCTCACCCAACTGATTCGGCTGCCATTTCCAGGTGTAGTCGACGATGGCATGGCTCGGATTGGTCATGGTGATCCTGGAGATCTCGACCAGCTTGCGTTCAGCGATTGGCACTGTGTAGCTTTCCGTACCGTCCTGTTCTTTTGTCTTCACTACGCCGACAATCTGCTGAAATTGCGTTTCACCTTTGGGGGTCAGCGTCACCGGTGTAACAGCGTCCTGGTCCTTCCCCAATTTGACGAGACCGGCCTTTTCCAGCAGGCGGTAATTGGGATCGTGCGGCTTTACCGCCACACTAGCGGTCACTTTTCCAAGGTGAACATTAATCGTGGCCGGCATTTGTGCGTCTATCGCGTCGATCACCGAAGCAGCCTCTTGTGGTGTGAGGACTTGCCGGTATTGCCAGAGATAGTATCCGGATATACCGACGATCACCAGAATGAGGGTTACGATCAGCAGCAATGGGATAGCCGAAGCTTCCCGTTCTTCCATTTCCAGCTCTTGTTCAAACATTTTGAGGCCACCTCCTTCTTCTCAATTTTTCGCTCCAAACACTTATTACCCTCTGCGATTCACCACTAGTTCCGGGTGTTCCTGCCGGAACGTCTCGGTGACATGGCAACTCCAGCAGACCGGCTTACAGGTCGAAAACAACTCCGGAAGCTGGTTCAGCCGGACATGGTCCCACTCAATCGTCCGGTGATCTGGGCCCAAGAGGGCTGGGGTGTGATCAAGATGATGGAGCCGTCCAAAGGGTTTGTGGCAATACACACACTTTTGTCCCTCATACCAATTGGACACGATGTTCCAGACCAGGCAGTTCTCCGGATCGGCCTCAACCTGCCGCAAACACTCCTGACCGCAATCACGGCGCTCCGGCCAGCGCGAGCATTGATCCAGGCGAAGAGTCGGGTCGCCGACAAAAACCGATGCAGCGGCTTTCCCTGCCGCCACGTCCACCGCTTCTTTGGTGAGCGTCTCCGGGCAGGTTATGAGCCGCTTGCCACGGTACATGAAGTAGGTCTGCAACGCCGGGATGACGCGGGTAAGAAACAGGCCGACTACTACAGCTAATATCGAAACAGCAAGAAGAGTTAGTATTGTCATAAATACCTCCTCCCCGGGGAGTTCAGCTGCGGGCCAAATCAGAAGGCCCCGGGCTTCTCTGCTACCGTATTGTCACTGTTCTGGCGAAGTAACTGCGGTGCTCTTCGTCACCTAGAGATGTGATTGGACTCACTCCCCACGGTCAAGCCGGAGAGCTTGGCGGAGCCGCCAATTGGGTGATTGTCTTGCCAGCTATTTGCGGTCGGGAGGAGGGCCAAGCGAAAGATAGCGGGCAGCCTCTTCCGGCGGGACCGGATTGTAGAAAAATCCGGAAGCCCACTCGAAGCCAGTGATATGAAAGACCTGGGGCAAGATTTCGATATGCCAGTGGAAGTCATCCTCGATGGTCTTCCAATAGCCCTCTCTTGGACGGGGGAAGGGGCGGTCGTGGAGGCTTAGATTGTAGGGTGGCCCGTCGATGCGCTGCTCCAGTTTCTGCAATACCTCGCGCAGGATCTGGGCCAGGTTTTCAATTTGAGCTCCCCCGATCCGGCTGAAGGTGCTGCTGTGAACTTTTGGGAGCACGCACATCTCGAAGGGAAAGCGCGATGCAAAGGGAGCAAATGCGACGAAACCTTCATTTTCGGCAATCACTCTCTTCCGCGACTTCAGCTCCTGCTGGAGCACGTCGCAGTAGATGCAGCGCTCCTTGAGAGCATAGTAGTCACGAGCGATCATGAGTTTCGTCTTAACTGCGCGCGGTGTTACCGGGAGGGCCATCAGCTGCGAGATGGAGTGGCTAATGGTCTGCGCGCCCGCTCCTACCCCGTAATTCTTGAAGATCAACACATAGCGCACCCGCGTGTCCCCTTCAAGATCGACGATGCGAGCGACATAGGCCCGGATGACGTCAGAAATTTCTTTAATGTCCAGCTCGTGCAGGTTACGGTCATGGCGCGCAGTCTCCGCAATGATCTCGTGTGCACCCACACCGTTCATCAGATCGTGTAACGCTTCAGCACGCCGTCCCAGGTCACCTTCTATCCTCAGCCGCGGTTGCAAATTCGGCACCACCCGAACCGACCATCCCGGCCCGTTAGGAGAAGATCCTCGATTTCGGATTGCGAAAACTTCCGGTGGAGTCTCGGCTTCGTTGCCTTCACAGAATGGGCAGGAGTTCGTCTCACGGGTGAATTTCTCGAAATGAAAGTCCCCGAGATGCACGCCGTCATTTTGCCCGACGATGACCCAGCGGTCAGTAAAAATGTCTTTGCGCATTTGAGACATACAGACCTGTCCTTATGAGGAGGGAAATCGTGGAGCACCCAGGGTCATTGGATTTTTGGTCGCCGCGCATCATCCAAAGAAGAAATCCATGCTATCCAACATCTGCGTTGACGCATAAACCTACTCCCTCCGCGAGGCGGTGGTCGAAGGGAGCCGGGCTGCGACGCAGTATATATCACTGATTGCAGGCGGCGCGGGATTGTCGAATTCTGCCCGCTATCGAACTGCGGCCGCCATAACACCTGTGCTGGTATTGTCACGAACAGGCCAGGCAGATACAATCGTTGCGCTTTCGAAGTCAAAAAACAATTGCGATTCACTCCACCTCATGTCGTGCACAAGGAGAAAACATGCTCGGGCGAAAAGTCATCCAGGTGCTGATGGTTGTGGCCGCGTTCGCGCTCACAGCCGGAGCCCAGGAACAGGCAAAGAAAACCATCCAGCACGTGCCCATGAAGCCTACGTCACCGGCATCGGGCAAAGACATGTACACCCAATATTGCGCCGTGTGCCATGGCACGGAAGGCAAAGGCAACGGTCCCGCGGCCGACGCACTGAAGACCCCGCCTTCCGACCTCACATTGTTGAGCAAGAACAACGGAGGCAGCTATCCCTCAGCCAAGGTCGCGTCTGCCATTCGTGGTGATGCTGTGGTAGCAGCGCATGGCAGCAAGGACATGCCGGTCTGGGGAAGACTGTTCCGGACGGTCAGCGGGGGCCAGCAGAGTGAAGTGGACCAGCGGATTGCGAACCTGGTCAGCTATATCAAGACCCTGCAGTCTCAATGATCACAGGCGAAGGATGTGAGGTTGGGGACACGCTCGATTTTGCCTTGGCTTATCGAAAAATAAAAGGATCCGCGATGCGCCCGAAAGAGGAGAGCTAGTCCCGGCGCGGCTTTTGCCGTCCCACGCGGTTGAGGATACGGCGGACTTTTTTCGGTGATACGGAAAGGCGCGCCGCCACACGGGAAACCTTGCGACCTTCGCGCTCCCAGACTTTGGGAATAATCAGCTCGGCGAACTCTTCGCTGATCTGCTGGAAAGTCTTGTCACCAACGGAGCCTTGCGACCAGGCGCGCAACGTGGGATTCACGCTGCCGCTGCGCAAGACCTTGGCTTTTAGTGTCTGCAAGTCTTCCCAGGCGCTATCGGTGTGGTCACCCCTGGTGAGAGTAACGGCTTGCTCGTAATGGGGCCGGGCCGCATCCGGATCGTCAAAAAAGCGGTTGCAGTATGTCAGGCCCTGCCAAACGTGGGTATGCGCGAGCAGGCGACGGTTTTGGGTGTGCTTTGCCAGCTCGACGGCTTCGTGGGCGCAATCCTGGGCCAGCCGGGCGTGGCCGCCGGGTTCGGTACCTTCGCCGATTCCCTCCTCTACGCGAGCGTTTTCGATCATGCAAAGTAGCAGGCGCGCTCGGGCCATCAGGATGTGGTCGCGCTTTTCTTCGCCCAGGCGAAAGGCGGTCTTCGCCGCCGCCTCTGCATGTTCGAGATCGCCGTTGTCCAGATGAAGATAGGCGTAGTTCAAGTGCACGCTGCCCAGGCCGTGGTGATTTTCATACTGCTGGTAGATGGCCGCGGCTTCGTCGAGTTCAGCCAGCGCCTCCTGGCGGAGTTGCTCAAAGCGCCCACGATACTGCTGCTTAGCCTGGCCGTTGTTGGCTCGCCCGCGCGCGGCAGCCTTGCGGCGGCGAGCCGCGTCGGCATCAATCTTACGTCGCAATTGCAGGGCGATGAGGCGCTTGACGTACGCCATGTTGTTCAGCGAGCGCGCCACGTTGCGATGTAGAAGATCTCGTTTCCTGTACTGCGCGATCGCCCTGGCAAAACTGTCGATGGCGTGCTGGTGGCGTCCCTGGCGGCGCGCAATCCTGCCATAGGAAGAATGAATGTTGCCCAGGGTGAGATAGTCATCGGTCTTGCTTAGAATCGCTTCGGCTTCCTGCAGGATGTCAATCGCTTGTTTCGCGTCTCCCTTCTGGAAAAAGAGCCAGCTCTCCAGCACGCGCATGACGGCGGCCATCGGCTGATGGCCGAGAGTTAAGGCAAGGTCTCTGCCCTTGACCGCGAACGCCAACGCCTGGTCGTACTCTCCCTTCATCCGCAGGCAGCGACCCTTCCAGAAATAGGCGATGGCCAGGAGTTCGTTGTCAGCGATTTCCGATTCGAGACTCAATACAAAATCAAAGTGTCGAAGGGCCTCTTCTTTGGACTCTTCCGTCATCGCCACCATGCCTTCGGCCATACGCAAATGCAGGTAATCATGCAGAGGCAAGCGGGCGCGCACCGCTTTGGAGAAGCGGGCGGCAATCTCCTTGACCAGCCCCGGACGCTGAAAGCCGACGTCCACCCACTGCGCCAGATAACCGGCGAACAGCGCCGCGTTTTTTCTTTCGGGATCGAACGAGGTCAGCAGATCACGGTGCTCTTCCAGCCGCGCCATGCCGCGTCCCACGCGGCGGCACACCAGGTCATCCTTGAGCTGGGCTAGAAACTCATCCGAGATCTCGGTGGAGTTAGGACTCATTTTCCGAGCAGTCGTCCTGGGCGTTGCTACTCGATGTAATCATAAGCCAGCGCAGTCAGGAATTCCTTTCCGAAGCCCGAACCAGGCAACATGACTTAACCAGGACATAAGCCTGGGTGCGGTTTTTCCCTGGACTAGCCCTGACCGTCTGGATTCTAATCCCATGCCATGCAAACCCTTGGTCTGTCCGACTCGACGCCCCGAAGCGAGAGCCGCCTTAAGAGTCTCTTCTGGCCCTCCATCAAGTCCGGGAGCGACGTGGACTACCTCGGAGCACAGGGCTACTGGGTGTGTACCGCGGTTGCGGTGTTGTCTTTTGTCTTCTTGACCGTCTCGGGGCACGCCATTACCGGGGCGGCCATTCTCGTGTTTTACTACCTGGGTGGCGTCGGCGTGCGGGAACGAAGCCGCTATGCGGCGACGATTGTCTTTGTCATGTACGCAGCGGACACCCTGTTAGCACCAAGTTTGCTACGGGTGCTGCTTGCGGCGCTGCTACTCTCAAACCTCCGGGCCACCTGGATTGCCGCACGCTGGAAGCCTGAGTCGGAAGAAGCCATCCTGCCACCCCGCTTGAGCGAAACGTGGGCCGACAAACTGGCCGACAAGTTTCCCATGTGGCTTTGGCCAAAAATACGGATTGTGTACTACGTGTTCTCCGCTGGCTTGCTGGTATTTGTGGCGATCGGGCTTGCAGTTGCGCTTAGCCGTGGGCATAAGCCCACCGGTTAATCCCAACATACTTCAGATGTCGGCCCCCCTCGCCCCGTACGATTCGGGCGAGCCGCACTCGTGGGTCGGCCCAACCGGAGATCTCAGGTATTCCTAGTCGATGTAATCATAAGCCACCAGGGTCAGGAATTCCGCGAAATCGGGGCTGGTAATCATGCGATCGTAGATCTCGGCGGCTTCTGCGATGCGGCCGCTCTTCAGTTTGCTCTTCTGCTCGGAGATCACGTGGCGGACCATCTCCTGGGTCACCGGACGCCCGTCGCTGAGCCTGGCGCCGTGGCGCACCCATTGCCAGACCTGGGCACGGCAGATTTCGGCGGTGGCAGCGTCCTCCATCAGGTTGTAGATGGGAACGCATCCGGATCCACGCAGCCACGACTCCAGATACTGCAAGCCGACATCAATGTTCCAGCGCAGGCCTTCCTCGGTGATCTTGCCTTCAGGGACGGCGAGCAGGTCTTTGGCGGTGACGCTCACATCCTCGCGGCGGCGGCCGATCTGGTTGGCTTCCTTCATGTGCGCGTCAAAGATTTCTTTCGCCACCGGCACCAGGCCGGGATGGGCTACCCAGGTGCCGTCATGTCCAGCTTGCACTTCACGCAGCTTGTCCTGGCGAACTTTTTCGAGCGCTTTCTCGTTGGCCGCGGGATCGTTCTTGATGGGAATCTGCGCCGCCATTCCACCCATGGCGTGAATGCCCCGGCGGTGGCAGGTCTGGATCAGCAGATCGACATAAGACTTCAGGAAGTGCTTGTCCATGGTGACGATCGAGCGGTCCGGGAGCACGAAGTCGGGATGGTTCCGGAATTTCTTGATGAAACTGAAAATGTAGTCCCAGCGGCCGCAATTCAGTCCGGAGGAGTGCTGGCGCAGCTCGTAGAGGATTTCGTCCATCTCGAAGGCGGCCAGAATCGTCTCGATCAGGACGGTAGCGCGGATGGTGCCGCGGGGAATCCCCAGTTCATCCTGCGCGAAGCAGAACACGTCGTTCCACAGGCGAGCTTCGAGATGACTCTCCATCTTGGGAAGATAGAAATAGGGGCCGGTTCCTTTGCCGATGAGACGCTGCGCGTTGTGAAAGAAGTAGAGCCCGAAATCAAACAGCGAAGCGGAGATGGGCTTCTCATCCACCAGAAAATGCCTTTCCACCAGATGCCAGCCGCGCGGTCGCACTAACAACGTTGCCACCTTGGGATTGAGGTCGTAGCGCTTTCCCTCCGGACTGACGTAGCTGATGGTGCCCTCGACCGCGTCGCGCAGATTGAACTGGCCTTCGAGATTGTTCTGCCAGGTAGGCGAGTTCGAGTCCTCAAAATCCGCCATGAAGACACTGGCGCCGGAGTTCAGCGCATTGATGATCATCTTTCGGTCCACGGGACCCGTGATCTCCACCCGGCGGTCGAGGAGATCGTGCGGAATGGGCGCGACGGTCCATTCTGCCTGGCGGATGCGGGCGGTTTCGGGGAGGAAGTCGGGGAGCTGGCCGGCGTCGATCTGTTGCTGGCGCGCGGCGCGGCGGGCCAGAAGCTCCTGGCGGCGTGCTTCAAACTCGCGGGCCAGTTTGGTGAGGAAATAGCTCGCTTCGGGAGTGAGAATCTGCGTCTCAACGTCATTGCGGAGGGCTGTGGTTGTTGTCATGTCCATCATTGTAATCCCGGCTCAAACAGGCTTCCGGCACACCTGGGACAAAACGGACGACCTGGTCAATACGGACGATCCGGCTTGGACGTCTCCGAGAAATGGGTTCTACTGGGAATGCACCGGGACACCGGGAGGAGATCGTCGCCATGCAAGTTCTAAGCACCGCCGAAATGACAAAACACTGGCATACCAACAGCCGCTGGACGGGCACCAAGCGTCCTTACTCGAGCCAACAAGTGGTGAAGTTACGCGGCTCGTTTCAGGTCGAGCACACGCTGGCGCGCCTGGGCGCGGAGCGGCTATGGTGGCTGCTGCACCACGAAGAGTATGTGCCAGCCCTCGGCGCCCTTACCGGCAACCAGGCGGTACAGCAGGTGCAGGCCGGGCTGAAGGCAATCTATCTGAGCGGCTGGCAAGTGGCAGCGGATGCGAATAATTCCGGCCACATGTATCCGGACCAGAGCTTGTATCCGGCGGACAGCGTGCCCACAGTGATCCGGCGGATCAACAATGCGCTGCTGCGCGCCGACCAGATCCATCACATGGACGACAAGAACGGCATGCACTGGATGGCCCCCATCGTGGCCGATGCCGAAGCCGGATTCGGCGGCAGCCTGAATGCGTTTGAATTGATGAAAGCGATGATCGAGGCCGGCGCCGCCTGTGTGCATTTTGAAGATCAGCTCTCTTCCGCGAAGAAGTGCGGACACCTGGGCGGGAAGGTCCTGGTGCCGACCTCGGAGGCCATCCAAAAACTGGTCGCGGCTCGCCTGGCCGCCGATGTGCTGGGCGTGCCGACTCTCATCATGGCCCGTACCGATGCCAACAGCGCCCATCTGCTCACCAGCGATATTGACCCGCGCGACCGCGAATTTGTGACGGGGGAAAGAACTTCGGAAGGCTTTTTCCACATCCGTGGCGGCTTGGACTCTGCCATTGCGCGCGGCCTGGCCTATGCTCCGTATGCAGACCTGATCTGGTGCGAAACTTCGGAACCGAACCTGGAAGAAGCGCGCCGGTTTGCGGAAGCGATGCATGCCAAATATCCCGGCAAACTGCTGGCTTACAACTGCTCACCGTCGTTCAACTGGAAGAAGAAACTGAACGATGAGACCATCGCGAGCTTCCAGCCGGAACTGGCCAAGATGGGATACAAGTTCCAGTTTGTCACGCTGGCCGGATTCCATGCCCTGAACCTGAGCATGTTCGAGCTGGCGCGCGGCTACAAAGATAGCGGGATGACCGCGTACTCCCGGCTGCAGGAAAAAGAATTCAGCCGCGAAGCCGAGTACGGATACCAGGCGGTGAAACACCAGCGCTTCGTGGGCACAGGATACTTCGACGCGCTCACGCAGGTGATTGCCGGGGGTCTGGCCTCAACCACGGCGCTGAACGGCTCGACCGAGCAGGAACAGTTCGCGGAAATGAAACCTCTCGTGCACCCGAAACATGGTCCGGATGCGGGCTGCCAGCCGATTCTGGGCGAGTGCCCGTCGACGAGCTTCGTGCACGAGATCATGCCGACCAACGAGGAGTCGCTGCTGCCCTCGGGAGACTAGGTCCAACGACGATGAGCGCGTAGCTCTAACTTATCCAGAGATACTACCTTCAAGGCGCCCCGTCCAGGTCCTTCCTGGGCGGGGCTTTTTGCTGGACGCAGCTTCTGCATCAGCCCCCCCCTCTCGGCCTGGGCCACTGCGCCTCAATTTCCACCGCCCCGCCTCTCTGCGTGGTAACAAGAGCTGTTCCAAGTCAACGTCTGAATGCCGCGCCCCAACACGAGCCATTGGATTGTGGTGAATAAGAATCCCCGCCCAAGCAGAGCTTCAGGTCTGAGATTCGAAGCATAGGTGCGGAGTTTTTTAGATTCAGTTCTCAGATTTCAGTTTTCAGTTCTCAGTATGAGGCACGGTTCGACATGGAGGTGGGCTCGCGGCAGAAAGCGGCGCCCGATGGAATCACGGGGTGGTGTGATCGAGCGCACTTGCAGGACTGGGAAGCCTGATTTAGTAGTAAGGTTGTTGCTACCAAAACGAGGAAGGTGGAACGTGGCGAACGTGAAAAAAGGAGTGATCGGAATCCTGACCGGAGGCGGCGATGTGCCTGGGCTAAATCCAGCGATCCGGGCTGTGACCATTCGAGCCCTTCGAGAAGGCTACACTGTGTTGGGACTGCGTCGCGGGTGGGCCGGCTTGGTCGAAATTGTGCGCGAGAAGGACTATGACAACAGCGACAACTTTCAACCCCTTTCAGAAGAGCTGGTGAATCGAGTGGGACGCACTGGAGGGACGTTCCTGCATACGGCGCGGACCAACCCCAGCAAAGTGAAAAAGTCCGGTGTCCCACCGCATTTGAAAGATGCTTACAAAGGCGAACTGAACGATCTCACCCCCGAAGTCCTGAAGAATCTTGCCTGGCTGGGAGTGGACTATCTCATTCCGATTGGTGGCGACGACACCTTGAGCTATGCGGTGCGGATGCATAAGGAGGGGGTGAAGGTGGTCGCGATTCCCAAGACCATGGACAACGATGTACCCGGAACCGATTACTGCATTGGCTTCAGCACGTGCGTGACCCGAACCATCTCGATGGCCAATAGCTTGCGCACGTCCGCAGGCTCGCATGAGCGGTTTCTTGTGCTCGAAGTTTTCGGGAGGTATGCCGGCTTTACCGCCATGCTGCCTACGATGGCCGGGGCGGCCAATCGCTGTGTGATCCCGGAACACAAGTTCGACATCGAACGCCTGGCAGAGCTGATGGCTTCCGACCGGCGCAAGAATCCGAGCCGCTATTCAGTTGTGCTTGTCTCCGAGGGCGCGACATTTCAAGGGGGCGAGATGGTATTCGAGGGAGAAACCACCGATGCTTTCGGCCACAAGAAACTGGGTGGTATTGGCGACCTGGTATCCGACAAACTGAAAGAACTGTCTCCCAAGTACAACAGCGGCAAAACGGTAGAGGTAGTGAACCAGAAGCTGGGTTATCTCGTCCGTTGTGGCGATCCCGATGCGATTGACTCGATTGTGCCCATGGCCTACGGAAATCTTGCGTTCGACCTGCTCCTCGGCAAGGTCCATGGGCGGCTGGTGGTTCTGAACAACGGCCGCTATGGCAACATCCCAATCGACGCTGTGGTGGCGTCGAAAAAAGTGGTTAACGTAAAAGAGCATTACAACATCGAAAGACTCCGCCCACACTACAAGAGTTTTGATACGAAGCCGCTGTTCATCATGACCAGTGACTAGGGTTGGGAACAACGGGAAAGTCGTGGCTGGCCCACAGGCGAGCTTTGCTCACCTCCCTCCATCGATTTGCCGGGCGTTGCCCGGCCGGGCGGGTGAGGACACCCGCCCCTACGCAGTTTCACTTGGTCGCCGCAAGCGTCACGCCAAATCTTGAGCCTGAGAGTTCCATTTCCTGTGCGTCCACAACCGCAATCGCGGCGGCGCTCACAATCTCATCGACCCCGGCATCACGTGGCACGACGTGAACGGGTTTGCTCATGCCCATAAGGACGGGGCCGAGGCTTTCGGCTCCACCGATTTTGCACAACAGCTTGCAGGCGATATTGGCGGAGTTGAGATCCGGAAAGATCAGCACGTTGGCCCCGCCCTTCAGCGAGCTGAAGGGATACATCTGCTCCAGCATCGCGGGAGACACAGCGGCGTCTGCCATGATTTCGCCATCCACGACCAGCGTGGGATCGGCTTTGTGCAGCAACTCTACCGCTTTGCGTACCTTCTCAGACAGGGGATGCCGGGTGCTGCCAAAGCTGGAAAACGAAAGCATGGCCACGCGGGGCACCACGTCAAAACGCCGCGCCGTTTCAGCGGTACACAAGGCGATTTCCACCAGGTCCTCGGCAGTCGGCTCGATGTTCACGCTGGTGTCTGCCAGGAAGTACAGGCTGCCGCTACGGGTCACGATCGGGTAACAGCCTGAAACCCGGTGCAGACCCTCGCGCATGCGCACAATTTGCAGCGCGGGACGGAGAGTATCCGGGTAGTGCTGGGTAACTCCCGCTACCAGGGCATCGGCGTCCCCCATATGCACCATCATGGAGGCCAGGACATTCCGGTCCTTGAGCATGGTTCGGGCTTCGACCATTGTGACTCCCCTGCGTTGCCGGAGGCGGAAGAGTTCCTGGACATAGTCTTCGCGCATCAACCAGATCGCAGGATCGATGATCCTGATCTCTCCCAGGGTCAGTCCCAATTCTGCTGCCCGAGTACGGATGATGGCAGGGTCGCCGAGCAGCACCGGAATCGCGATTCGCTCCTCCAGCAGGCAGTGCGCGGCGCGCAGAATCCTGTCATTGTCTCCTTCGGGAAAGACCACCTGCCTGGGTTTGGCCTGAGCCTTGTGAATCATGATGCGAGAAATTTCATGGGCTTTGCCGAGCCGGTTCTCCAGTTGCTCGCGGTAAGCCTCGATATTCACCGGTTCCTGCGCAACGCCGCTGCGCATGGCGGCTTCGGCAACAGCGGACGCCTCCCACACCAGCACGCGGGGATCGAACGGCTTGGGAATCAGGTAGTCGGGACCAAACTTCAAGCGCTCCACTCCATAAGCCCGACAGACCGAGTCGGGTACATCCTCTTTCGCAAGGGCCGCCAGGGCTCGGGTGGCGGCAAGCTTCATCTCTTCATTGATTGCCGTGGCTCGCACGTCCAGGGCGCCACGGAAAATGAAGGGGAAACCAAGCACGTTGTTTACCTGATTGGGATAGTCGGAACGACCGGTTGCGACGATGGCATCATTCCGGCTGGCCTTTACTTCTTCGTAGGAAATCTCCGGATCGGGGTTCGCCATGGCGAAAACAATAGGCCGGGCGGCCATGGATCGCACCATATCTTGCGTGACTGCACCTTTCACGGAGCAGCCAACGAAAACGTCGGCATCCTTCATCGCTTCGGCCAGGGTGCGTAGTCTGGTGTCGAGCGCGAACCGTTCCTTGTGCCGATTCATGCCGTCTTCGCGGCCCTTGTAAATTACTCCCTTGGTGTCGCACAGAATGATATTGTCCCGCTTTACGCCCAGTCGAACATAGTGCTCGGCACAGGCAATGCCGGCTGCACCCGCGCCGTTGAAAACCACGCGCACCTCGCTGATGTCTTTACCAACAATCTCGAGCGCATTCAGCAGCGCCGCACCGGAGATGATTGCGGTGCCGTGCTGATCATCGTGGAACACCGGAATCTTCATGGTCCGGCGCAGCATTTCTTCGATATAGAAGCACTCCGGCGCTTTAATGTCCTCCAGGTTAATGCCGCCAAAGGTGGGCTCCAGCAGTTGGCAGACCTTGATGATTTCGTCGGGGTCGCGGGTATCCAGTTCGATGTCAAAGACGTCCACATCAGCAAAGCGCTTGAACAGGACGGCCTTGCCTTCCATCACCGGCTTGCCGGCGAGCGCTCCGATGTCGCCCAGGCCAAGCACCGCGGTGCCATTGCTTACGACACCCACCAGGTTGCCGCGGGAGGTGTATTTGAAAGCGTCGTTCGGGTTCCGTTTGATCTCGAGACAAGGATCCGCAACCCCGGGCGTGTAGGCCAGGCTGAGATCGCGTTGGGTACGACATGGCTTGGTGGGCGTGACTTCGATCTTCCCCGGACGCGCGCCAAAATGATAGTCCAGTGCTTGCTGCTTGGTGACCGGCATACATCGCTCCTTCGCCCGTGCATTTCTGCAGTCGGAGGCTGCCCGGAGATATATCAATACTTCGCCTGGCACAGGCTCAACTACGCCACCAGTTTGCCACGGTCCCCAGCCCGGGGCAGTGATGATGATCACAGTGCTAGGTGATCGGCTTCAAGAGGGATGATCTCCGAGCAGCCTTATGAAGCTGGAGAAATGTAGCTGATCTTTGTTCGGCGAATCATGTTCAGCGAATCATCGCTTCGGCGTTGTCACGGTTCCGCGTTGTCATCGTTCCGCGTATCATCGTTCCGCGTATCATCGTTCGGCGTACCGGCCGAATTCGGCGGTCTCATATTCAGGGCCGGATTCACGGGTGCGGCGTTCCGCTTCGACTTTCAGACCTCGCAGCAAGGTCCGGCGGACCAGGACCACGCCCGGGGACGCCAGAGACCAGTAACTGCGGAATTTTGCTCGCGCGACCGGATCAGTTGTGACCGCCCGGGTTTCAGTACGGGCCATTGACGCAGAGGCATCGAGCGGATCTGCGCGTAGCGTAAACGCAATTTTCACGTAACCGGGCTCGTGGAAGGCCGCAAACTCATCCGGCGGCACCGCACGGAACACGGGGCTGGCCGTCCAGGGTTGGGTCACGGCCCCGAGTACGATCTCGTGGCCTGGAACTTCCGCCAGAACGCCCCAGCCCTGCGTTTTCAGGTCGGCGAGGAGTCCCTTCTGCTGCGCCTTTTCGTTCTCGTGACTGCTGCTGATGGCATGGCTGCAAGCCGGCAACTCACACCTGGCGATTGATGCCGCACAACCAAGGCAACCAAGAGCCAACTCGCGCGTTCTGAAAATAGCCCGGATAATCGGCGACTTGGACAGATTCATCTCGCATGCAGCGGCGAAGGTGATGGCGGCCGGCGCGGCGACGCGCAGGTGATGACGCTCCACAACTTCGTACTCCGGCATGTACAGGTCGAGGAGAGAATCCGATTCTTCCCCGCTCACCTGGTGCTTCATCCGCCCGTACCCATACCACGTGATGCCGGCATACAAGGCATAGGACGCGGCGGCAATCGCCGCGCCACCGGCCACCAGTCCACTGGCCAGCCGGGCATAATATTTCGTTTTCATAGCGACCTCCCTGGTCCGATCCGGATCGGTATTAGTTCAATAGGCGAAGCCGTCGGCCTGCGCGACCGCACCTGCATAGGCTTGATGGTTCACGAACTCCCAACCGGCGGCCAGCGCCTGGCGGTCGATTTCAAGCAACGCGCAGTCCTTCACCTTGGCTTCGAGGACTCGCAGAGCAGATTCGCGAGTCAAGCAGTTACTCTCGGCCAACATCGCGCCCAGCATCACGATGTTTGTCGCCTTTGCTGAGCCGAGCTTGTCCGCGATTTGCGAGGCCGGGACGCAGATCACATTCGCCGCAGGAGGAGCGGCAAAGTTCTCCGGCAGCCTGTCGCAGGAGTAAAGAATGAGTCCCCCCGGAGCCACCTGCGGCGCGAATTTGCGCAGGGAAATTTCGGTCATTGCAATCAGCACCTGGGGACGGGAGACGAGAGGTGTACCAATCCGCTGTGTCGACAGGCATACATGGCAATTGGCGCTGCCGGAGCGCATCTCGGGCCCGTAGGAAGGTAGCCAGCTTACTTCCAGTCCTTCGCGCATACCCATCTCGGCCAGCAGTTGGCCGAGCAGGAGCACACCTTGCCCGCCAAAGCCGGCGAGCTTGATGGTGAGATCTTCGAATGCATGCGGATACGGCGCGGAAAGGCCAGACGCGTCTTCGTTTCGGATTTCGAGGTTTCGGATTTCGAGCACCTCCGAGACAGGTCGCAGCGGAGGTGCCGAGCTGGGGGGGATTTCCAGTTTCCGATCGCGGAAAACGTTCAGCGGAAAAGAGGGAATCATTTGTTCCGCTACCCAACGGCGAGCATCCACAGGATCCTTGCCCCAGATCGTCGGGCAAGGCGAAAGAATCTCGACAAACGAGAAGCCCAGGTTGTCGCGCTGATTTTCGATAGCTTTGCGAATCGCGCGCCGCGCTCGCATGATGTTCTTGTTGTCCGACAGAGCCACGCGCTCGATGTAAACGGGGGCCTCGAGCGTAGAAAGGAGTTCCGACATGTGAAGTGGAAAGCCCTCGTTCGCGGGGCGGCGTCCCCACGGCGAAGTCGTGCTCTTCTGTCCCACCAGCGTGGTGGGAGCCATTTGGCCGCCGGTCATGCCATAGATCGCGTTATTCACGAAGAAGACTGTGATTTTTTCGCCACGGTTCGCGGCATGAATGATCTCGGCCGTGCCGATGGCAGCCAGGTCGCCATCTCCCTGGTATGCGATCACCATTTTTTCGGGGCACGATCGCTTCAGTCCTGTAGCGGCGGCGGGAGCGCGTCCGTGAGCTACCTGCACGTTTCCGACATCAAAATAGTAGTAGGCAAACACTGAACAGCCCACCGGACTGACGAAGATTGTCTTGTCCTGCAGGCCCAGTTCTTCGATGGCTTCAGCAATCAGCTTATGAGCGACGCCGTGCCCGCATCCCGGACAGTAGTGTGTCTGTTGTTTTAGTTCTGACTTGCGCTCGTAGGTGTCGTAGAACACCGGCGACTTCGAATGGACTATCTGGTAAGCGTTGCTGCCGGCATCCTGCTCCACCGGACCGGTCTTGCTTTCGTCCACCACCTTAAGCGCTTCGCTTTCCATGACGGTATCCATATAAGGTACCTTTCCAGTCACACACGCGCGGTGATCCGCGCTTCAATCTGTTCGAGTACCTCTTCGACCGATGGCACATTGCCGCCGACCCGGCCATAGAACGCGACCGGCTTATTGCTTCCCACCGCAAGTTGTACGTCCTCGAGCATCTGGCCGTTGCTCAGCTCAACCACCAGCACACTTTCCGCTCCCGAGGCCGCCTTCGCCAATTCCATCGCCGGGTACGGCCAAAGCGTAATCGGACGGAACAGGCCCACTTTCATGCCTTGCTTTCGCGCCTGCTCCACCGCGGAGCGCAGAACGCGCGACACGATGCCGTACCCAACCAGCAGCAGTTCTGCGTCATCGGTCTCGTACTGTTCAAATCGAGTCTCGGATTGCTGGGCCCGGATATATTTTGCTTCCATGCGGCGCTGGTGCTCTTCCAGGTCGTCAGGTTCCAGGTAGATCGAAGAGACCAGATTCTTCCGCGTCTCTGGAGTTCCCTTCACCGCCCAGGGTTTTTCCGGAACAATCGCCTCGCGACATTCAAGATCCAGCGATTCCATCATTTGCCCGACGAAGCCGTCCGCCAGCACGATAGCGGGATTGCGATACTTGTCAGCCAGGTCAAAGGCCAACATGGTGAGTTCCGCCATTTCCTGTACAGAAGCGGGCGCCAATACGAAATTGCGGTAGTTGCCGTGTCCCCCACCTTTCACGGTTGCGAAATAGTCGCTTTGCTCGGGAGCGATGTTTCCCAGGCCAGGACCGCCACGCATCACGTCCACGATCACGCAGGGAAGCTCGGCGCCTGCCAGATAGGAGATGCCCTCCTGCATCAGGCTGAGGCCGGGGCCAGAGGAGGCACTCATGACACGAACCCCGGCGGCAGCGGCGCCATAGACCATATTGATGGCGGCAACTTCGCTCTCCGCCTGGAGAAAGGTCCCTCCAACCTGCGGCAGATACAATGCTGCCGCTTCGGTGATCTCGCTGGCGGGAGTGATGGGATATCCGTAGAAAGCCCGGCAACCGGCGAGGATTGCGCCCTTGATTACGGCTACATTGCCCTTACAGAGCCGCCGCATGTTGCCCTCCTTGCGATCCGGCGAGCGCCTTTCGGGGCGCGGCCAGCCGGAAAACCGTGATTGCTCCCGGCTCCGGGCAGCAGTAGAAGCAGATGCCGCATCCGGTGCAGCCCTCACCGGCATACTGGGCCGGATGCACGCCGTAGGCGCTAAGGTCAGCGGCGAGTTCCAGGCACCTGGGTGGACAGGACTCGACACAGAGGCCGCATCCCTTGCACTCTTCGATATCGATTTCAACGTTACCGCGCGCGAGCCCCGGCATAATTCACCTCGAGACCGCCTGGGTTACTTCAGGGGGTTGCAGCCATTTGGTTCTTTCGCAGTATTCATACAGTTCCGCGCGAAACTTTGGATCGGCGATCTGGATCAGGGCTCTGGCCCGCTCCCGGATTGACTTTCCGTGCAGATAGGCTACGCCATGCTCGGTCACGACATAGCGAACCAGGCCGCGCGATGTGACTACACCCGCTCCCGGACTGAGCATGGGCACAATGCGCGAAATGGTTCCATTCTTTGCCGTCGAGGAGATCGCGATGATGGGCTTGCCGCCTTTGGAGCGGGAAGCTCCGCGGAGAAAGTCCACCTGTCCACCGATGCCGCTATAGAACTGGGTGCCAATCGAATCCGAGCAGACCTGGCCGGTAAGATCGACCTGCAAGGCTGAATTGATCGCGACCATGTTGTCATTGCGGGCGATCAGCGAGGGATCGTTGGTGTAGGCGGTCGGATGAAATTCGAAGATCGGATTATTATCTACGAATTCGAAAAAACTCTTCGTGCCCAGAGCGAATCCGACGATGATCTTGCGCGGCTTGAAATTCTTGCGCGCTCCGGTGATCACGCCGTTCTCAATCAGCGGAATCACGCCCTCGGAAACCAGTTCGCTGTGTACGCCCAAATCCTTGCGATCGCTGAGGAAGGGCAGAACCGCATCCGGGATGCCTCCAACACCAGTTTGCAGCACTGCCCCGTCTTCGATAAGGCCCGCTACGTTGCGCGCGATGGCGACGTGCATGCCAGTGACCTCTGGCTTCTTGAGTTCGCATAGCGGCCGTGACGATTCCACCACCGCATCTATGTCACTGACATGAATGAAGCTGTCGCCATAGGTTCGCGGCATATTGTCGTTGACCTGGGCGACAACGTAACGGGCACACTTGGCGGCGGTCAGCGTAGTGTCTACGCCGACGCCAAAACTGCAAAAACCGTGGGAATCGGGAGGCGAGACTTCAATCAACGCCACATCAATCGGCATGGCGCCGCTTTCGAAGAGCGCTTCAATGTCACTCAGATGGATGGGAGTGTAGTCGGCCCGGCCGTCGTTGACGGCCTCTCTCACGTTGCCGCCGATAAACATCGCGTTGTGCCGGAAATGTCCCGCCATCTCCGGGGCCACATAAGGCGCGCAGCCCATGGTCATCATGTGTACGATTTCAACGTCGTACAGTTCGGGCGCGCGACGCATCAGGGCTTCCACCAGGGCCTCGGGCTCGGCACAGCCCGGCTGAATATAGACTCGCGTCCCCGAGCGAACACAGTGCAATGCCTCATCGGCGGTCTGGAGTTTTTTCTTGTATTCAGATTCCCAGGTCATTTCCTGTCTCCTCAATGCGCCTTCCCGGTTGCAATGGCCTCATGCTGAGCGTGCTCTTTGGGCTTCTGTTCATAGCCTATGGCGGCATAATAAATTGCGGAATCGAAAAACTGATCCAAGAGCTGCCAGAGTTCCTGGGCGCCGAATACTTCGATCGGGTTATCGACTGCCGACTCTCGTTTCAGGAACTCCCAGAGATTCTGCTTGGTGAGAACGATGGCCCGGATCAACTGGCTGAGAGGCACTCCCTGAGCGGCGCGACGGCTCCCGATCACCGTGTAACGATGCTCGATGTCTTCCTCTTTTCGTTCCAGCAGCCAATTGCCCAATTGGTGGTAGATTTCATACACCCGGGCATTTAATTCGTAGATCGGAACCTTATGGTACTCACCGAGTTGCGCAGAGGCCTGGACCTTCTCGGAAAGATTCAACGCCAGCGCGTTGGCGTGTGTCTCGATGAGCCGTACAAGTCTGTTTGAGAGCATCGCCGTAGCCTCCCTGCTTTTCCCGCTCACAGAACAATATGGATCCAGCAAGGGTTTCTGGCCATGATTCGAAGCACAACTGAACGTGACCTGGATCACACCACGGTTGTCGCGGCATGGATCGGGATTCCAGGGTAGAGTGGGCCTCTACTTGCCGATGAGGCAATATGCGCCAAGGACTTCGCCGTGGGTTTCCGCGTCGCCGGCCAGCGCATAGACCTCGACGTTCGCGCACTCATACCTTCCCCAGTCCTTTGGCAGGCGAACCATCGAGTACTTCCCTGTTTTCAGCGCACTGCAGCTTGGGTAATCCTTGTTGCACTGCAATTCAATAGCACCGATCCCGGTTGTGGCCTTAACGATAACAACGCCGTTGTTCGTATCGACACTTTTCACTGTGATCGTCTCGTACTTCTCTTGGTCTGCCTGCGCCCGGCTCGTAAAGGCCATTACCATAACGACAATGGCGCAAACGAAGATAATTCTGAATGGTTTCATGACGCCCTCCTTGCGGCCTGACTGGTTCGCTGTCGCTCGAGTAAGTTCCGGCACCATTCAGCCGTGCTCAGCCGATGCAAAGCCAGCAACCGCCAAGTCATTCTTTCCGCCCGGTAACAATCTCAGGGTGTACCCGCCGGAAGGTCTCGGTGACGTGGCAGTTCCAGCAAACGGGCTTGCAGCGGGAGAAGATATCGGGAAGTTGCTGGGCCGGGAACTCATCCCAACCGATCGTCTTCCCATCAAGTCCCATCAGGGCCGGGGGATCCATGTGATGGATTCGTCCGAAACGCCTGTGGCAAAGGGCACAGCTCTGTCCTTCATACCAGTTGGACACAATGTTCCAGACCAGGCAGTTGTCGGGATCGGCTTCGATCTGGTTGAGGCACTCCTGACCGCAGTCGCGTCGCTCCGGCCAGCGCGAGCAGTGCTGCAGACGAGGCTCAGGTTCCCCGGCAAACGCAGACAGGGCGGCCTTTCCTGTCGCCACGTCAACAGCTTCCGGAGTGTGCGTCTCGGGGCAAGTTACGATCCGTTTGCCGCGATACAGGAAGTAAGTGCGCACGACCGGAAACATGCGGAAAAGAACAGCTCCGATCAGCAAGCCCAGGACCGCAACCGCGAAGAGACCTGTCGTCGTCATAGACACCCCCCTACAAAACTTCCCAGAGTCTTGAAGTCTTTCAGGCTCTGCCTTGCGTGCATACACAGTTTGACGGGTGGGCGATTATGGTGCCGTGTGCGGCATCACGGACGACCGTGACCAGAGTCACGCGGCAGGGCGTGCAAGCGCAGGACCCTGGCGGGAACCACTTTCACACCAGTTGGAATGGTGACGTTGGAAGCTGCCTCTTCACCGCGACTGAAAGGCGGCGTATACCTTCGCGTATCTGTTCCGGGTTAGGATGCGAAAAATTCAGTCGCAAGTGACGGGAGCTCTCCGGACCATTGCCGGCGTAAAAGCAATCTCCGGGAACGAAGGCTACATTCTCCGCCAGCGCCGATTGGAAGAGTGACTGGGGATCCATGCCCTCCGGCAAGGTTACCCAGAGAAAGAGGCCCCCCTGGGGATGTGTCCAGGTCACTTCCGGTGGGAAGAACTCCTTCAGAGCCTGGAGCATGACATCGCGGCGCTCACGATAGACTCTGCGAATCAGCTTCACATGCTGATCGAGGAATCCCTCGCGTGCGACCTCGAATGCCACCTGTTGGGTGAAGGTGGAGGTGTGCAGGTCAGCGCCCTGCTTCAATTGAACCAGCTTGCTGATGATCTTGGGCGGGGCCACGATCCAGCCGAGCCGAAGGCCGGGAGCCAGAGTCTTGGAGAATGTGCTGAGATAGATGACGTTTCCGATGGAAAATCCATCGTCGCGGCGCAGGTTTTCCCGGTCCAGCACAACCAGGGGTGCGATGTGCGCGCCTTCATAGCGCAACTGGCCGTAGGGATCATCTTCGACGATCGGGATACCGTACTTGTCGGCCAGCAGAATCAATTGATGGCGGCGCTCCTGCGATAAGGTGACGCCTGCGGGATTCTGAAAGTTCGGCAGGATGTACATGAATTTTGGGCCGAGGCGGAGCGAAGTCTCCAGCAGCTCAGTGCGAAGTCCGTCGTCATCGATGGGAACCGTGAGGTATTGGGCGCCATACCCGTTGAATGCCTGCAATGCGCCGAGGTAGGTGGGCGCCTCGACCAGCACCCGGTCGCCGGAGTTGATCAGCAATTTTCCAATCAGGTCGAGCGCCTGCTGCGAGCCGGAAGTAATGAGCACATTCTCGACCCTGGCCAGGATGGCGTAACGAGCCATGTGCCGGGCAATCATTTCCCGGAGCGGCTCATACCCCTCGGTGGCGCCATACTGCAGGGCGGATCCGGCCTGAGTAGCTAATACCTTCTGGCAGGCTTCCTGGAATCGTTGAACGGGGAAGACGTCGGCGGCGGGCAGCCCGCCGGCGAAAGAGATCACTCCCGGCTGTTCGCTGATCTTCAGCAGTTCCCGAATGGCGGAACTCCTGGTCTCGCGCGCACGGAGCGAATAACGAGATTCCCATAGAGTGGACATGAACTTGCCCCCTCTCCTGAATGGTAACGCAGTGGCCAGCGGAGGACTAATTCCGACTCCGCTGCGAAGGTCCCGGCAGACAGCGTTGGCTACCGTCCCATGTTCGCAGCTGCGAGTTCAGGCTCCTGGAAATCGATGATGTCGAACTCATCCACTTTCAGAGCGGCGTGCTCCTCCACCCGCCTCTGAGCGTCGGCTCGCTCCAGCCTGTGCAAGATCTCTGCAGCGCACCAGCGGCAGCAGAATCCCTTTTCCTCTACCGGTTCTCCAGTTGCCCGGGTGGTCTCGAACTCATAAGTGAGCACGGGAAAATCCAGATGGCAGATATCGCATGCCTGTGGCACTTCGTGCAAAGGCTCAAAAGCAGAAAAAAACACATTTGGTTTCATGACGCACCTCATAAGAATTCAAGTTTCGAACCAGCGCCCCGGGAAACTTTCCCTTCAGCCAACCGCGGCAAACATCTTCTGCCATCGCGGTTCACTCCTTCAGACTCCTGCGCCACAGGGGAAGGTTCGGATCCCAATTGTGAACTTCCTTTTCGAACTCCCCCGGTGATCGGCGCGCTGCCTGATCTGCTTCAGCGGTCGGCATGAATTCCGCCATGTTCTTCTGCAGCTTTTCGCGGAGGTTCTTTCCGGTCAGCAATGCGATCAGATCAGACCGCCACACCTTTGCCAGCCCGTCGCAGAGAGGACACCTGACAAATTCGTCGCTTTCCATAATTGCCGCCTTGTGCGCGGATTTCGTCCCCTTTTCGGCCGGTCGCGCGACACGCTTTATTACACCGGTTTCCTGTATTTGTGGCCGTGATGGCGGTCTCGGTCGTGTGTGACCTCGGTCACACTACTCTCCGGGTGAGTGCCCGATCAGGAATGGAAAAAGGGATCTCTTACCACAGACCGGTCGAAAGGTACTCGTGAATAGACTTCGCTGAGCGCCGCCCGGCAGCCATGGCCAGAATCACAGTGGCAGTGCCGGTGACGATGTCGCCGCCAGCAAACACACCTTTGCGGGAGGTGCGCTGGGTGAGTGTATCGGCCTGGATGTAGCCTCGGGTATCGGTAGCCAAGCCGGTGGTAGTGCTTTGGATCACAGGGTTGGCACTGGTCCCGATCGCGATGACCGCGACCGATAGTGGCAGCTCGAACTCTGAGCCGGGAATCGGGACAGGACGTCTGCGTCCGGACGCATCGGGTTCGCCCAGTTGCATGCTCATGCAGCGCAGGCCGCCAAGCCAACCTTTGCCATCGGAGAGGAATTCAATCGGACTGGTGAGCATCCGGAACTCAATCCCTTCCTGACGGGCGTGCCGGACCTCTTCCGCCCGAGCCGGCATTTCAGCTTCGCTGCGGCGATAGATCACGTATGCTTTTCGCGCGCCCAGACGCAGGGCTGAGCGGATGGCATCCAGTGCCGTATTGCCGCCGCCGATTACGGCTACATCCTTTCCGTGCAGGTCTACCATGGGCTGGTCGTACTTCGGGAACTGGTACGCCTTCATCAAGTTGATCCGGGTGAGGAACTCGTTGGCTGAATAGACGCCATTCAGATGCTCGCCAGGAATATTCATGAAGAGCGGCAGCCCAGCGCCGGTCCCAATGAAGACGGCATCGTAATGTTCTTCTTCCATAAGTTCGTCGATGGTGACAGTCTTGCCGACCACCACATCGGTTTCGAACTCAACTCCCATGGCGCGTAATTGATCGACCTGCTCGTGAACTATGTTCTTGGGAAGACGGAACTCCGGAATACCGTAAACCAGCACACCACCTAATTCATGCAGTGCCTCGAATACCCGGACCTGGTGGCCTCTCTGAACGAGATCACCCGCCACGGTCAGGCCAGAGGGCCCGCTGCCTACGACCGCTACCCGTTTCCCCGTAGCTGACGCGGTCGGCGGGCTGATCGCTCCCATGCGCTGTTCGTAATCGGCGACGAAGCGCTCAAGGTAGCCGATACCCAATGACTCACCCTTCTTGCACAGCTTGCAGGAACCTTCGCAATGATCTTCCTGAGGACAAACGCGCCCGGTAATCGCGGGAAGGACATTGTCTTCGCGAATCTTCGCGGCCGCGCCCAGGAAATCGCCAGCCACGATCAAGCGCACGAATTCGCGGACTTTAACCCCTACCGGGCATTTGTCCATGCAGGTGGGCTTTTCACATTCCAGGCAGCGCAGCGCTTCTTGTCGTGCGAGCTCGGCGGAGTAGCCCAAGTTTACTTCCGTAAAGTTGTGGGCACGCTCCTCGGCCGGCTGTTCGGGCATGTGCTGCCGGGGGATTTTGATCCGCTCCTTCAGGTGGAGTGGATTGGGCGAGCGTGTTGCCACTGGGGTCATCGCCTGCCTCCCTGTGCGCATCCGGCGTCATCGGGAATGCCGGCGGCAACCGGCTCCAGTTCGTGCTGGAACTCCTCCATCGATCTCTTCTCCGCGTCACGATAGGTCGAGTTGCGCTGGGTCAGCACTGCGAAATCTACGAGATGTCCGTCGAACTCGGGCCCGTCGACACAGGCGAACTGGCTCCTGCCGTCCACCAGCACGCGGCAGCCTCCACACATGCCGGTGCCGTCGATCATGATCGGATTGAGGCTCACTATGGTGCGGATGTGGTCCTTTCGGGTTAGCTCTGCTACGGCACGCATCATCGGGATTGGACCCACTGCCAGCACCAGGTCGATGTGGGTGTGGTTATCGAGCAGTTCCTGCAGTTTGTCGGTGACCAGGCCCTTTTCGGCATAGCTGCCATCATCCGTAGTGATCATCAGTTCATCGCTGACCTGCCGCATCTCGCGTTCCAGGATGACCGAGCCCCGGTTGCGTGCGCCGATGATGGAGATCACCCGGTTGCCGGCTCGCTTCAACGCGGTAGCCGTCGGATAGGCCATCGCCACGCCTACGCCGCCACCCACCACTACAACGCTGCCAAATAGTGCGATTTCCGACGGCTTTCCCAGCGGCCCGACAACATCAAGAATGCTGTCGCCCGCGTTCAGCAAATTGAGCTGGCGCGTGGTCTTGCCTACCAACTGCACCACAATGCTGATGGTTCCGCACGCGGGATTAGAATTCTCGATGGTTATGGGGATCCGCTCGCCGCGCTCGTGGAGCCGGAGAATTACGAACTGTCCGGCCTGGTGTTTCCGCGCGATGCGAGGCGCTTCGATTTCGAACCGCTTGATGCCGGGCGCGATGAACTCAGCATTTGCGATCCTGAACATGTGGCTCCAGCTCCAATTACACGTCTATTGTTTCAGCGCGTTTGAAGCGGTGCTGTGATTCCTGTCACAATCGAGTGTGTTTCAAAATGGCCCGCAAATGACCCGAGCGTTTACTGCGCAAATAAATGCGGGGTGGAACTGGTCCACCCCGCCTGATGACCTTCAACCTGGCAAGCAATGACTCAAACCACTCCCTGGTCCAACATGGCGTCAGCGACCTTGAGGAAGCCCGCGATATTGGCCCCGTTGACGAGATTGCCGGGAGTTCCGTAGAGCTCCGCGGTCTCGTAACTGTTGCGGTGGATTGCGATCATGATTTTGTGCAGCCGGTCATCCACATCTTCACGTGTCCAGTTCAAGCGAGCGCTGTTCTGGGCCATTTCCAGACCGGATGTCGCCACCCCTCCGGCATTGGCCGCTTTGGCCGGTCCGTAGAGGATCCCGGCATCGAGGAACATCCTGGTTGCTTCCAGAGTGCTCGGCATATTCGCCCCTTCCGCCACCAGTTTGACCCCATTCTTGATCAGGTTCGCTGCATCTCTGGTGGTGATCTCATTCTGCGTGGCGCTGGGGAAGGCGCAGTCAGCCTTGATATTCCAAACCGGGTTGTGGCCCAGCTTGATATCCGTGGGGATGAAGATCGCTTTCTTGAATTGGTCCGCATATTCAAGGATGCGACCACGCCGGACATTCTTGAGCTCCATGATCCAGGCCAGTTTCTCGCGATCGAAACCATCCGGATCGAAGATGACGCCGTTGGAGTCGGACATCGTAATCGGTTTGGCTCCAAGATCGAGCAGCTTTTCAATCGTGTACTGGGCCACGTTTCCGCTGCCGGAAACCAGGCACAGCTTGCCTTCCAGAGAGTCGTTGCGGGTCTTCAGCATCTCGGCGGCAAAGTACACGCAGCCGTATCCGGTTGCTTCCGGACGGATGAGCGAACCGCCCCAATTCAGGCCCTTGCCCGTCAACACTCCGGTGAACTCGTCACGCATACGCTTATATTGGCCAAAGAGGAAGCCGATCTCGCGTCCGCCCACTCCAATGTCGCCAGCCGGGATATCGGTGTGGGGCCCGATGTGCCGCGCCAGTTCCGTCATAAAGCTCTGGCAGAACCTCATGACCTCATTCTTGCTCTTCCCCTTGGGATCGAAATCGGAACCGCCCTTACCGCCGCCCATGGGCAATGTGGTCAGGGAGTTCTTGAGGACCTGCTCGAAAGCCAGGAACTTCAGGATTCCCAGATTGACTGAAGGATGGAAACGCAGCCCGCCCTTGTAGGGGCCGATCGCGCTATTCATCTCAATGCGGAAACCACGATTGACCTGGATGTTTCCTTCATCATCGAACCAGGGAACGCGGAACATGATTACGCGCTCGGGTTCAACCATGCGTTCCAGAATTCGGCCTTCACGATATTCCGGATGTCTCTGGAAAACAACGCGCAGCGACTCAAGTACTTCCTGGACTGCCTGGTGGAATTCAGGCTCAGCGGGATTCTTCACCTTCACCGTGGACATGACATCTTCGATATAGCCGCCCGGAGTTCTGATCTCGGGCCTTGTAAGAGTACAAGCGCTCATATAGTAATCCTCCTTTTTTTCTTGCCAACAAATTCGAAGTGTGCCGGCAGATCATCGCGGAGGCTCTGAGGGTTCGGCAGACCTATTCCTTCGGGCTCCTGCGCAATCGCCAGTCGGTATTTGTCGGATAGGCTCTGCGAGGAGGAGTTGTGGAATTGACCACAACCTGGACCGGCTCCTCTTCACCCAGTTCGTCAGGGTCGCGAAACTTGAAGTGAAACCTGGGGTCGGGATGTTTGATGATCGCGGGATCGCTGGACAGCGTTCGAAGCTCCGCTGTGGAAAATGTTTCACGCGCCATGTCGACCGTCATTTCGATTCCTGCCTGGCTGCCCATATTCGCCTCTCTCGTTTGAAGATTCTCAAAGCCTTACGACAGCTCATTACAGCCCGCACCTGATGGAATTGCCGTGACTGGCATCACACCCGGTCGTAATCCTGGTCACGCGTCGAGGGCACAGCGCGCCCATCTCGCTCAATATGGTTTGCCCGCCAGGCCGATTTTTGTCATACTCGGTGCGCCATGAAAGGAAATCCTAAAGTCATTGCTGAGCTGAACAAGGCGCTCCGCGAGGAGCTGACGGCCATCAACCAATATTTCCTGCATGCGGAGATGTGCGAAAACTGGAAATACCACCGGCTCGCCGAAAACATCAAGAAACAATCCATCGGCGAGATGAAGCATGCCGAGGTCCTGATCGAAAGAATCCTGTTTCTCGATGGGACGCCTTCAATGCAACCCCTGGATCTGAAGGTTTCCTCGACGGTGAAAGGAATGCTCGAAAGCGATCTGTCGCTAGAGGTGTCGGCGGTGAAACAGTACAACGATGCCGTCCAGATCGCCACCCAGGAAGGTGACAACGGATCGCGTGACCTGCTGGTTCAACTGCTCAAGGACGAGGAAAGCCACGTGGACTGGCTGGAAGCGCAGATTCATCAGATCCAGGAACTGGGTTACGAGCGGTATTTGACGCAGCAGATGGGGAATAACGAGGAAGAGGAATAAGAACACGCTCCGCTTACAGACGCGTCAGAGCAGCGCGTCCTGCGATGTGTTGAGTCGGCAACGCGACGTGCTTCACTTTGTCTGTGCCTGCAAAGACGCTAGATAGTTCGTAAGAGTCTTCAGGCGCAATTGGGCTTCTCCCCGGCGTCCTTTGCCCATCTCCCGAAAAACCGGTCCCCACACCGGCATTTCCCTGGTTCCGTGAGGCACCAAGTTGGCGTCTCCCCTGATGGTTTTGAGAACGCGGTCGTAGGGGAATGTCCCCTGGTTGCGCTGGGAAAGAGTGGTCAAGTCAGGGGGCGCGATCTTGAGAACAGCCGCGACCGGCCCGTTGCCCTTGCCGTCGACGCCGTGACAATCTCCGCAGTACGCGCGAAACATCTGGGGACCTGAAGTGGGTGAAGCGGGCGGCAGCTGGAATTGCTGAGCGCTCCTCTTCTGACCCGGGAGCGGAGCTATAAGAAGTATCACCAGCACGAAGATTGATAATTCGCGTGTCATCTTGATCACTTAGCCATCACCTCGCCAGTGGACGCCCAGCCAAAGCTTAGTACAACATCGAGCGGATATGCCTGAGATTTTGAGCCGCCCCGCGAGTGATTCCGGTCACAGCGAAACGAGTTCTTTGAAATTATACTTTTCAAAGTAACCTCCCATGCTGGATGCTTCTGTTGTCGAAGCTGGTCTCAGCCAGGTCGCGCCAGAACAACTGCGCGCTGCCCTGGCAAATTTCCTGCCTCAGAACGCCACTCCCGCGGAGCGGATCAGTGCCATTGAAACCGGACTGCGCAGCCCGGCCGCGCAATCCGTGCGGGACGCGATGGCGAAATGGATCGTCGATGTAATTGTTCCGGTCGACCGGTTAGTTCCGGAAGCCTACGTAAAATGGCGCGGGCCGGTGCGGGACGCCATGATGTTTGTGGTGGCGCGCCTGTCGCCCGCGCGCCTTGCTCCCAAACTCCTGGAGCAACTTGAACTTCCGGACAAAACGCCGCCTGAAACGCGCTTACTCCTGCTCATCGCGAAAGTTCCGGGCTTACAAAAACTGGGACAGGTGATCGCGCGAAACCGGCACCTGCGTCCCGCTTTGCGAAATGCCCTTGCCCGCCTGGAAAACGGAATTCGAGACGTACAACCGGAGGAGATACGCGCCATCATTCAGCAGGATTTGGGGCCGTTACTCAGTACCTTCGACGTGGACATCGCACCGGCAATACTCTCAGAAGCCAGCGTCAGCGCGGTGGTGCGCTTCACATGGCGCGATCCCGCCAGTGGACGACGGGAACGCGGCGTTTTCAAAGTTCTGAAACCCCACATCCCCGAATACTTCGCCGAGGACATGGACTACCTGCAGGGGTTGGCCCGATACTTCGCGGACCGGCACCGTAACTACGGATTTCCGGCGCGCCTTCTCCCCGATACCTTCAGGAAAGTCCGTCGTCTGCTGCATTACGAAGTTAATTTTGTCCGCGAACAGAAGACGCTCGTGGAAGCGTGGAATCTCTATCGGAGCATTCCTCACGTTCGCGTGCCTCGCCTGGTTGAGCCCCTGTGCACGCCCCGGATTACGGCACTCACGGAAGAGCGCGGAATAAAAGTGACGAATGCTGCGGCCCGGCTGCCGGCCGCGCGTCGCAGCCAGGTCGCCGAGCAACTGATTGAAGCGCTGGTGGCCGTCCCTCTGCTTTCGGCAGAGGAGAATGCGATCTTTCATGGCGACCCTCACGCCGGCAATCTCCTCTACAACAACCGGACTGGAGAACTGGTCATTCTCGACTGGGCCCTGCGGGAACGCTTAAGCCGCGATCAGCGCCGCCATCTCGCGCTCCTGTTTCTGATGGTGGGGCTGCGCGATCCGGTGGGCACCTGCACCGAAATTCTGGCCCTTGCTCAAGAGAACATCCAAAGAGCTTCACCACAGGGACAGATCATTAGCGAGGCAGTCACCCGATTTATCGACGAGCTGCCGGTCACGCATTTGCCCAGCGGCGTGGATGCCATGCGGCTCCTGGAACGCGTTGCCTTCAAGGGCGTGAAATTTCCTGCGCCACTAATCATGTTGTCCAAGGTGATGTTCACGCTGGATGGGGTCCTGGCCGATATTGGAGGGTCGGATGCCAGCATGGGTTTCGGCATCACGCGCCACGTTGCCGAGCATTGGCTCAGTCATCGCAAGGCGTTCCGTTCACCCTTGATGTCAAAAGACCTGATCACGCTCCAATGTAGCGCCTTGCTCTACACAACTCGCCTATGGCTGCGTTGCGAACAGACGCTAGTCAATCGCTTATTGCCGACCGGGTCGAGCCCAGCACCCGCACCAGCATGATCAGGAAGCCACGCTTGTATCGTCCCAAGCCGCTTCCGCCGCAGGAGGGATAAAACTCATGGCCCGCTCGGCCAGAGCGGTAATGGTCAGGCTGGGATTAACGCCGAGGTTCGCGGCCACCACCGATCCGTCGCAGATGTACATATTCTTATAGTTGAAGACGCGATGGCGGGAATCAACCACGCCGTGGGTGGCAGAATCGGCGATGACGCAACCTCCGATGCAGTGGGCCGTACTCGGAACGTTGAAGAGGATCTCCGGAACCATGCTCATGGGAACCCCGCCAGTGAGGTGCGCGAGTTTCTGGGCAAACTCGTTCGCTCGCGGGATATAAGTAGGCACTTTCTTACCCCGGCTGAGAAGGAATTTCCTGAACGGCCAGAACCAGGGACGTTGCCAGCGCATTTCGATCTCGCCATCGAGTGCCTGCATGCAAAGCAGAATCAAAAATTCTTTGGCCCAGCCCAGCGGTTGCAGCACGCGCAAAGTCCTAATCGGATGGCGTAGCAGAGAGCTGATGAGGTTCTTCAGCCAGAGCGCAATCCGCCGCGGCCCAGGGCGGCCGTTGGTGAGGATCGTGGTCAGCAGGCCCATGGCATCGGAGCCACGTGGATAGCGGACGGCTTCAATGTGGGTGTCCTGGTCGATGTAAATGCCGGAACCGATGGCGATGCCCTGCGACAAATCTTCGTGGTAACCCGGCATGCGCACACCGATCAGCGATTCAGAATTGGTACGCACGTGCTTACCCAGCTGATGGCTGATGGCGGGCAAGGAGCCATTCTCCTTCAGCCGAAAGAGCAGTTCCATCGTGCCCAGCGAGGATGCGGAGAAGACCACTCCACGGCAGGTAAAGCGCCGCGGCTGCCGCCAAATCCGCGCCGTGGAACTCACGGTGCGCACTTCGTATCCGGCGGCGCCATCCTCCGCGCCAGCCAGTGGTTTCACGCTCACTACCCTGGTTTCAGGAAAAACCCGCGTGCCGTGCTTTTCCGCCAGATACAGATAGGTGACATCCAGGGTGTTTTTCGCGCCGTAGCGACAGCCCATCATGCAACCACCGCAGGCGACGCAGGTGGTTCGCTCGGGTCCCTCTCCCCCGAAAAATGGATCAGGGAAGGCCTGGTTGCCGGGTTCTCCCTGCCTGGGCTGAAAGATGCCGACTTTCGTGCGGTAGAAAGTATGCCCGCATCCCACGGCATCAGCGGTGTTCTTCAGGAGATGGTCGGCGGGTCCGAGGATCGTGTTTTCAGTGACGCCCAGCATCCGCGCGGCAGTTTCATAGTGCCGGGGCATCTCGGCCTTCCAACTGGCTAATCCCTTCCACGAGCCTGTTTCCCACACCTTCTCCGGGGAAGCCAGCAGCGTGCAAGCGTAGGTAATGGATCCGCCTCCCACAGCGCAACCGTGAAGAATCGTCACATGCCTGAAGAATCGCATGTTGAAAAAGCCGCGCAAGCCGAGCTTGGGACGCCAGAACCAGCGACGGATGGACCAACTCGTGTGGGGCAGGTTGTGAGGCGTCCAGCGCCGGCCCATTTCCATTACCGCTACCCGGTAGCCCTTCTCCGCCAGTCGATGGGCCGAAACACTGCCGCCAAAGCCCGATCCTATGACGATGAAGTCGAAGTCGAATTGCTCGTTGCGGGATGGCATAGATTCCTCACGGGCCGGCTGTCGAAACCGCTTCTGTTCTTTTCTCTCCTGGAACTCGAGTCGCGATCACTTCCCCAATTCTCCGTAGCGCTTCCACACTCTGCGGCACATCAGGTCCAAACATCTGGAAGACATGATTCATGTCTGCCCAGGTTTCCAGGAGGATCTCGGCCCCCTGGCTGCGGGCACGGTCGGCGAAGGCTTGAATGCTGTCGAACAGAATCTCGCTGTGCCCAGCTTGAATGTAAATAGGGGGAAGACCACGCAAGTCGGCTCGCAGCGGCGATACCAGCGGCTGGCTGCCTTCGCTGGGGTCGCAGAACCAAGTGGCCCACTGATCGAGCATCTGCTTGTTAATCCAGTCGGAGGCTTGATTGCGGACGATGCTGGGGTGTTTGGTTTCGAAGTCGGTGGGCGGAGAAAGGGCAATCACTAATGCCGGCAGCGGCAGCCTGGAATCCCGTGCTGCCAGCAGCAAAGCCAATACCAGGTTGCCTCCCGCCGAATCACCGGCAAGAACCAGGTGGTCAGGATCGGTGCCAGTTTCCAGTAGCCAGCGGTATGCGCTGAGTGCATCTTCAAGTTGCGCCGGGAAACGATGTTCTGGTGACAGACGGTAATCCAGAGCGAAGGTTCTGGATTTCGCGGCCAGGGTAATCAGGGCGATGAAGTTGGAATACGCCCGAGGATAGAAAGAATATCCGCCACCGTGACAGTACAAGACCGTCGCTGGAGTCTGCGTGTTCTCGTGTACAAACCAGTTTCCGCGGAACTTCTCCTGCACAAACGGTGTGATGTTTACTCCGGATAGCGCCGGAGAACTGATCACGACCGAATCCAAATAACAGCGCGCTTCCCTCACATCACGCATCCTGAAGGCAGTGGTCACCAGTGTCTTCAGTACTGCGGTGTTCAATTCCACGAGCCACTTCCAGCCGGGCTGGCGTGGGCCCTTGAGCAACCGGCGGGCAGACGCCTTCAGGATCGATTCACCAATTTCGGCTGCGCTCCGCACTCGGTACCGGATTGGGCCAGCGAAATGTATCCGCGCAACCATGCCTGTTAACCAATCCTCTACCCGGTCCGGCAGGCAGAGTTGGAAATGTGAGTTGGCGCCCGGAGCAGAACCGGCGGATCGGATGGTGGATCGGCTACAAATGTCCGCACCATACCATGCGCCTGTTGCCACCAGCCCTGGAAACTTCGGCCATCGGCACAAATCCGCAGCGGCCGCCAGCCGTTGAGATCGACTGCCCCGTCACCCGGGCTGACGTCTACACTTCGAGTGTCCAGCCGCAACCCTTCACGCAGCGCTTTCAGCGCACTCTCTTTCGCGCTCCAAAGCAGGGTCACCAGCCGGCTCCGCTCCGCTTCGCAGACTTGCGCTACCAGCGCCTGTTCGTCCTCGGTGAAATAGTCCGCGACAAAGGCCTCGCTGCGCGGTTCGATCACTTCCTGATCGCAACCCAAATCCACTCCTGACAGTGCGACCGCACAGATGGAGGCACCGGATCTGTGGCTGATTGAAACCGTAACCGCGGCTGAACAGTTCGCAATAAGAACCTCTGGTGCGCCGGAGGATGCCGCGCGGATTTCGATCTCGGCAAGGGCCCGGGCATCGGCTGGCAAATCCAGAAACGAAGCCACTGCGTGTTTTGCCGTCCAGCGCCCCAGCCGCCAGTCGGCGAGCCGTTTGGCAAAGCGCATGCCGTTCAGGACGGCAGATTCTCTCGCACTCAGCCAATCATTCTCCGCTGGTACGCTTGCTTCGGTCTGTTCCAGCCAGTACACGCGCTTCAAGTCTGCACCTCGCCCCATTTGGAAGTCCGCTAGGCCGCCGCGTCGGTGGTCGTGGCCTCGGATTTCCCTGGTCCCAGTTTGTCCTCTCTTTCGATTCCTCGTTCGACCGCATGGATGAGATAGGGACGCAAGTCCGCGGGCGGAAGAATGTGATTCAGCGCACCCACCTGGAGCGCCCGTTGCACGCTGTGCACATGGTCAAACTCGGCGGCCATCTCACCCAACTTCTCCGAGTGCACAATCTTGAAGAGTTCTTCCCACAAGGTACGCAGGCGGCTCTTCTCTGCCCCCTCGGCCTGGGCCATCGTCTGGCTCAGCGCCAGCAGGCGCGGATCCTTACGAGCCCTGGCCTCCACTTCACCGGCGAAAACAACTGCCGCCGCCGGCGCACCGCCAATGACCGAGGCATAGGTCCCCTCCAGAGCTGCGACTTCGAGCTGTTCGTTGAGAGCTCGCGAGAAGACCACATACGCGCCACCGTGATAGCGGGAGATCACGCAGAATACGATCGGGCCTTTGAAATTCACCACGGCCCTGCCAATCTCAGCGCCGTATTCAAGCTGCAACCTGCGCATGGATTCCGGCGAGCCATCAAACCCTGACAGATTGGCCAGGAGGACTAACGGGCGGTTATTACTGGCTGCATTGATTGCCCGGGCGACCTTCTTGGAGGATTGTGGAAACAGGGTCCCGGCACTCCACTGGTCCGGTCCGTCGGCGGGGACAAATCCCAAGCGCGGCACCGGCTGCGACTCGATTCCGATCAGGCAAACGGGATAACCACCGAGATGAGCGTCCCAGACCACGGCCGTCTCGGCTGCGCGCATGCCCGCCCAGCGCTCGAGCGGCGCGTGATCCTGGTCGGCGACCGCCCTCATCACTTTCCGAATGTCGAAGGACTTCTTCCGCCCGGGGTTGGTTTCGTCGGACAGAATCTCGCCGACCAGCGCGAATCCCTCCTCGCCATTTTGACTGTGGGCATGAACTCGCACATCCCGATCGATGGGATCATTGGTCGCGGCGCGACGGGGAAAGCGCTCGCCAGGAGCGACGTAGGTGTGGTCATAGTGACGGAACAGGATGTGGCAGGCTTCATCAATATCTCGCGCCCAGTATTGGGCCTGACCGTTCGGTCCCATAATGCGATCGTAGCCGCCGATGCCTTGATTGTCCTCGGCGGAGACGCTGCCGGAATAATCGAGAGCGCGCTTGCCGGTGAGCACCATGGCTGCTTTCGGCGTCATAACCAGAATGCCGCGGGTGTGCATGAGCATGGTGGCCTCAGCGTTCCAGTAGGGCTGGGCGCCGACATTGATTCCGTTGACCACCAGATTCACTTCGCCACCTGCTTGCGTGAACTCAATCAAGCGCCGCAGAACGCGGGCAATCCAATCCATGCCTTCGACCCCGCACTCCATCGAGATCTTCGCCCCGGCCGAAAGGGTGAACCACTCCAGGGGGACGCTTTTCTTCTTAGCCAGATCCAACCCGGCCAGGATGCGCCGGCATTCTGGCTCAGCGATGGCTCCCAGATCCTTGCTCGGATCTCCCAGCAACACGACCCTGGTCATACCCTCGGGATACTGGGGTGTGAAATTTCGGACCACACCCACAATGATGTTGGACTTGTTCTGACCATAGGGCCGATCCACCGGAACCAGATCGCCTGCGGCATCAAGATCGTGCTCCACAAAATCACCTGGTGGAAATTCGGCGCGCGTGTCTTCCGGAGCGGGTGTGAGCATTTTGATAATTTCGTACGGGTAGATGAGCCCGCGCTGCCGCATACGGACGACTTTGCGATCATATTCGGTCAGAGGTTTGATCACCTGCAGTTTGTCCGCGGGCCGGAAGGTTATGAGCGAGTCAGTGCCGCCCGGGCTCGAAATGCGCACCACCATATCGCGCAGTTCGCCGGTTGCAGGATTAGGAATTCGAGCGCGTACCACTACCTGTTCCAACCCCAGGCCTTCGGTGGCGGGAGAGAGTTTGCGCACGATATCACGCAATTCATCGCGCTCCAGAGTAAGCGGTGGCCACACGTACAGGAATATCCGGTTCCAGTAGAGACGATCCTGGGGACGGCGGCGCGATTGAAATAGCCGGATCCCCGCAAGAGCTTCCGTCAACATGCGCTCCAGATGCGGCAATTGCACCACGCGGCCGGCCTCGTCACGCACCGGCGTCACATCGCGCACCTCGGCACAGGCAAACAGCCGCTCATCCTTCGGATTATCGCGAGCTACGCCGCGCAGAAGGTAAACATCTTCAACCGAAGGCAGCCGCTCAATATTGAAATTGCCGAGCCGCCACAGATGAAGCCGTTTTCCCATCATCGGATGCAGCCCACGATAGATTTTCTCCTCCTCGTAGGCCTTTCCGTTGTAGCGATAAGTAAAATGCTGCATGCCACCCATGCCCTCACCACGACCGGGACCAGCCACGGCCATTGCGATGCGCCGGATCGGACGGGAAAAACCGGCCTCATTGAGCAGCGATTGGACTTCCCGCTGCGTAACTTCCGGATCTCCGAGTTGGCCTGGATTCCAAACGTAGAAATCGATGACGATGTCATGATCTGCCGGGACGTTTGCGACCAAAGGAAGCATGGCCTGCATTGCCTCGGACAGTCGTGAATATTCAGCGTGGGTGGTGAAGACGTGGATACGCTTGCCTTCATGATCGTATTCCGCGGCCGCATAGCAGTGTCCGTCGAAGGTCAGGGAGCGCTGGTCTTCGAGGGAACGAATCCGGTAATACCGCCAGGTGATCGCCTCAAGCATCAACTTGCGCATCGCAGTATCCGCGGTGGCAAACCGGCCGGACAACAAGCCGACCAGCGGCTGCGGACATTCCACCAAGGCCCGCAATCTCTCCGGACGATCGGCCGCATTGGGATTCGCAGCCATATAGGCAAGATGATTTTCCACCTGGTCGTAGACCTGTTTCCGCGCCCGCTCGAATAGCGGCTGATCGAAATAGCGGTAGCGCACTTCCCGCGCGAGATCGCTCACGGCAGGGAAAAGTCCGCTCGTCATCGAGATCATGCGGTCGAGAAGCAAGCGGAACGACTCCTTGGCTTGCGGCGCTGGGGCGTCGGCGCGCCGCAGACGCCGTTCGAGCACGCACAGAACCAGCGCAATTTGCTGCTCCACCCGTTGATGCGACTTGTAGATCCACAACAGACTCTCTTCCAGTTCAGGCGAGCGATCCAGAGAGCGCACACCGTAATAAGCCAGCGCTCGCTGCAGCGCGCTGACGAAGGCGGGAGGGAGGCCTTCACCGCGCGTATCCAACAGACGCAAATAGGAAAACAGGTAAGCCTCGGCGCTGGGCTCTTCCCCACTGGCTTGCTGATTAACCTGCGGCTCGCGCTGAAACAAAGAGCAAATATCCACAAAGATATTGAGGACCACATCCTCACTCTCTTTTGACTTATCGCTCTCCACCGGACCATTCTTGCTCCATTCGGCGAGCAGTCGGGCGCTCTGCTTGGGATCCACATCAAAACCAAGCATGAGCTGGCGCAGCTCTTCCAGGCTCTGACGGTGGCTGGAATCGTCACCTTCGGCATTTCCGCCGGGGGCGAGCGACGCGCCAAAAACTACCGACTCCGCTGAGCTCACCGTTTCACCAATTGCATCCGGCTCGATCTGCAGGAGAGGCGCACCGGTGTCCACCTGTACGTTCGGTATGGTCATCAGTTGCCGGATTTTTCCAGAAAATGGAGCTACGACCTGCATTTCCATTTTCATAGCTTCCAACACCAGCAGGCGATCGCCCACCGATACGATGTCCCCCGCTTTCACGGCGATGGAAACCACGACCGCCGGGGATGACGCGTGCACAATGCCACCATCATCGCGATCGATCCGGTGCGAGACACCGTCGACCTCGATTCTGTAGCTCAGCCCCTGGCGCACGGAAATGATATGAAAGCGGCGCCCGAACGTGGTGAGCCAATATTCAAACTGATCTCGACGTTCGATTTGAGCTTCGATCCGCGATCCATTGACTTCGACGCGGTACTGCTGAGGGCCGAGGCGGTACGTCTTAGGCGAGTAGGAATGCCCCCGATAGCGCAGCTCGGTGATCCGGCCCACCTCGGCCCGGACCTGTGGCCGTCCCCGCACTGCGGACGCGTAGAACTGGGTCTGCTCCACCGCCAATTGCTCCTCGTAGGCTTCGATCGCAGCTTGCACCAGAGCGACATCGGCATAACGCCGGGAGACGTGCTCGCCGCTCGCCGCCAGGTGATCCAGCCATCCATTATGTACATTTCCACACTGCACTTCGGAGCGGCTTAACAGTTCCAGAAGAAATGCTTTGTTACTGGCGCCGCCCTTGATGACGACAACACTATCGCGCAACACTCGTTGCAGGCGGGAAAGCGCTTCGTTGCGATTTTGACCGTAGGCGATGATTTTGGCGATCATGGAGTCGAATTCCGCAGGAACGGAATCGCCCTCCGCCACACCAGTGTCAACCCGGACTCCTGGCCCGGTCAGAATCCGGAACCGCTCGACGGTACCCGGGGCAGGAGCAAAGCCGTTATCTGGATCTTCCGCATTCAGCCGCACCTCGATGGCGTGGCCGGTGGTGCGCGGAGGTTGTCCTTCCAGACGGCCACCGCGCGCGACGTGAATTTGAAGTTTGACCAGATCAACCCCGGTGGTGCATTCCGTCACCGGATGTTCGACCTGCAACCGGGTATTCATCTCCATAAACAAGAAGCGGCGGGCTTTTGGTTCATAGAGAAATTCCACCGTGCCGGCGTTGTGATATCCGGCCGCCTGGCTCAGGCGCACTGCTGCCTCGCGCAACCCCTGATCCTGCTCCAGGGTGAGTGCCGGAGACGGCGCCTCTTCGAGGATTTTCTGGTGGCGGCGCTGAATCGTACAGTCGCGCACACCGACTGCCCAGGTGGTTCCGTGTTGGTCGGCAATGACCTGCACCTCGACGTGGCGCGCCTCCTCTACCAATTGCTCTATGAAAACAGTGGGATCGCCGAAGGCTTTGAAGGCTTCGGCGCGAGCGCTCTCAAAGGCCTGCGGAAGTTCACCTGCCGAATGCACTTTCCGAATTCCGTGACCGCCTCCTCCTGCCGTCCCCTTAATAAGGAGGGGATAGCCCAGCCGTTCCGCATGGCGCCAGGCGTCATTGAGGGTCTCCACCGGCCCACCGCTCCAGGGGGCCACCTCGATTTGTGCTTTCTCGGCTAAGAGCTTCGACGAAATTTTGTCGCCCAGCCGCCGCATCACGTCACCATCGGGACCTATGAAGACGATGCCCATCTCACGGCAAAGGTCGGCGAAAGTGGCGTGCTCAGCCACAAAACCCCATCCCACCCAGACCGCTTCTGCACGCGCGGCAGTCAATGCCTGTGCCAGCCGCCCATAATCAACGTAACTGCTCTTGGGCTGGAGCGTAGTTGGGTCGAGGATTTGGGCGGCACCGAGACACACTGCGTCGTCCGCTTCGCGGACAAACATGGCATGGCGGTCAGGCTCAGTGAAGAGCGCGATTGTGCGCAGCCCCGCGTCGTGCTCCTGATTAAACTCGCGGACCGCGTGGATGAAGCGCATCGCCGCCTCACCGCGGTTCACGATCGCTACGCGTTGGAATTCGTGGTTCATAAATTCCTCGATCGACAGTCAAACATGGGTAGCCGCCGAGTCGATCATGCCGCGACGGCTTCCAGTGACATCGCCATCTGTAGTGCCTTTAACGGTTCGCCAACGATACTGTTCGGAACTGCCACGGTGCGGTATCCGCTGAGTTGCACATAGCGGTTTCCTGCCGCATCCAGAACCTCAGCATCGAAGCTTCCCTGAGCCTGATTGGGAGTGACCACTGAGTACAGCCTCCCTTCTGCCAAATCCGGAGATCGTAATAAGGAGACCCGATCAATGTGCTGCGGCAGGCCCATACGGCTCTGCACGCCCATCTCCCAGATGCCGGCAGTCTGGAAACAGAGCTCGATCAGGCGTGGCGCCATCAGGGTCGGGAGTTCGGACGGATGGTGATTGTTCGGAAGTTCCTTCGCCATCAACCCGACGATCTGCTTCCCGTCCCACCACGCGCGCTCCAGAACCTGGTACGCCGGACCGTGGAAATAGAGGCGATAGATATCGGCGGCTTCGACGATGTGACCTGTGGGCGTATAGGGGGCCAACGCGGTCGAGACTTCGGGTAGCCGCTTCGTCAGCCGCACTCGAGCGGTGAAATGCGTAGTGCGTTGCGGCTCCGTCTGATTTGGGAGTGGCCGGATACCGATCAATTGGCAATCCGCCACCAGGCCATCCCCGTCCGGATGAATTAGCGCTTCGACCGTCAGCGTGCGTGGCTCACTCCGATAGAACTTGAACGGCGCAAGGAAATTGACGTTTCCAATCTCCGCCACGTGCCAACCCGGAAGCATGCGCAGAGCGGTTTCGGCAAACGCCTCGACGCCCATGACGCCCGGCAGCACCGGCGTGCCATCAATCTGGTGGTCGTGCAGGAACGGTTGGATCTTTGGATCCAGGGTAGTCTCAACCGTGATGGGGCTGTAGAGTCCAGTGCTGGTGACCTTGCCACTCACCGGTCCCCCGGCAGGCAATCGCTTTTCTCCAGAAGCTTCCGGAGCGTTTGTATCGAGTCCGCCACTGGCATCCCATTCCTTGAGCAGCGCACCCAGGCGCTGGCCGATAACGATTTCGCCACGCGTTCCTCCCGCCGTCAGTTCCCGGCGAATCAGAGGAACACCCGCTTCCGGCGGCAGCATGTCGATGCCCGCCAGTTCCATCACCTTAGGGATGGATCCGCGCGTGGCCATACCGATACCGCCCCACGCCGTCCAATCGATGGCAATTCCGCGCGTTGCCGGACGAGTGGTGCGGAAGCTGGATGTGATCTTGCACAGCAGATCGTTAGCCGAGCTGTAGTCGGTTTGTCCGGGATTGCCGAACCGGCCCGCAATCGAACTGAACGCCACGGTCGCTCCGAGCGGCATATCGCCGATCGCATGCAACAGATTGAAGAAGCCGTCGCTCTTGACGTCAAAGACCAGGTCGAACTCGCGTGCGTCTTTGTCGGCCAAAGAATGGCTGCGCTCGATGCCGGCGGCGTGCAAGAGCACGTCAACCCGTCCGCTGCGTTCGCGCACCTGGCGAATCACATTGGCCACGGCATCCGCATCGGTGAGGTTTACGCTGAAATAGTGCGGTGTACCGCCAGCCGCGCGCACAGCGTCGATGGCAGCACGTGCAGCCTGTCCCCGCTCGAGGGCAGCGAGTTCTCTTTCCACCAGGGCTGGCGTAGCCCGCTCGCCACGAGCCTGAATGCGAGCAAACAGATCGCGCTTGAGACCATCTTTGTCGCTCACGAAGCGTTTGAGATCGGGGTTCCCGGGGTCAGGCTCCGGCACCAGATCGAGCAGATAGAAGGTACCTCCGGAAGCGGCTGCGAGGTCCGCCGTAATGGCCGAGACGATGCTGCCGGCAGCGCCCGTGATCACGAAGACAGTGTTCTGATCCAGTGTGAGACCGGTTTTGCCATCAGACGCGGGCTGTTCCTGCAGCCCAACTGCCCAGCGCAGACCTCCCTTGTAGCCAATCTCGATTGCGCCGGGATCGCGCACCGTTTCCTCGATCAGCAGTTCGGCGACTTCCGATGGCTTGCGCCCGGGTTCGAAATCGACCGCTTTGACCAGAGCGTCGACGCGCTCCCGCTTGTAGGTCTTGGTGAAACCCGCTACGGCTCCGCCGAGTGGAGCGACCGCTCCGCTCTCGTCGTAACCGTGCTGTCCGCCGAGCCGCGTTGCCGAGACCAGGAACGTACCCGGTTTTGCGATCTGTTCGAACAGAGTACGCATGGCAGTGTAAAGCGATTTCAGTCGTACGTGCACGGCTTCGTGCCAGGTGGCGATATCCATTTGGCTAAGCGGATTTTCGTTGTCCAACGCGGGCAGCCAGTAAACTCCGTGCACCGGCCCAGAAGTCATCCAATTCCTTAGGCGGACGGTAAGCGCCTCCGCGTCCGGTGTGCCTTCGATACCAAGGACTTCGACGCCCTTGGCTTGCAGCTCCTGTACCAGCGCGTCCGCGACCCCACCTTGGTCGGGCATGATGATCACGCAGCGGCGGGGGCCGAGCGTGACACCCGTGGACTTGCACATGCTGAGTGGCGGGCGCAAGATCGGCAGCGGAACCCGGCGTGGAATGCGATTTGCGGCGTCCAGACTGGCGAGCACCGGGCGAGCGATACTAGGCGGCGTTGCGGCCACAGGTGACACCGAGGTCTTCGCTGCCTGGTTCGTTGATTCCTGTTTTTCTTCCGGAGCGGCTGCCACTAAACCGGCCCGGTCGCGTGCGAACTTGATCACGTGGGTCAGGGTAGGAAAATCGCGCAGCTTGAGATTCGGATCGCGCGGTATGTTGTAGGCCGCCCGGATGGCTGCGAACATCTCTGCCTGCTTGACGGTATCGACGCCGAGGTCGGCTTCGAGATCGAGATCCAAGTCCAGCATGTCCTTTGGATAGCCGGTTTTCTCGGCAACAATCTCCAGAACTTTGTTTCTAATAGCCTCGTCCGTGGGTGCCTGAGCTGCGACCGGAGATGGTGCTGGCGCGGACTCCCTGGCTGTCGCAGGTGATGGCGAAGCCGATGGTGGAGCTGGTGCCGCCAGGTCCGGGCGCTTCTCATACACGAACCGGATGACATGCGCCAGCGTTGGGTAATCACGAAGTTTGCGGTTCTCGTCGCGGGGGATGTTGTAGATCTCGCGGATGGCAGCGAACATTTCCGCCTGCTTCACGGTGTCCACGCCGAGATCCGCTTCGAGATCGAGATCCAGGTCCAGCATGTCTCTTGGATAGCCGGTCTTCTCTACGGCCAGAGTCAGGATGCGCTCTTTCACATCATCGCCAGCGCTGCTTTTTTCCGGAACTGGGGCAGGTGCTGACGTTGCGACTTTGACTTCTTCCTTGACGTCTGGTGCTGCTGCGGGCGCGGCCACGCTGGCCAGGTCCGGGCGTTTCTCATACACGAACCTGATGACATGCGCCAGCGTTGGGTAATCACGAAGTTTGCGGTTTTCGTCGCGGGGGATGTTGTAGATTTCGCGAATGGCCGCGAACATTTCCGCCTGCTTCACGGTGTCAACCCCGAGGTCCGCTTCGAGGTCGAGATCCAGGTCCAGCATGTCCTTCGGGTAGCCAGTCTTCTCCACGGCCAGGGCGAGGATGCGTTCCTTCACGGCCTCGGTGCCTTCGGCTTTCACCACAACGGGTGCCGTTGCAGGCTTGACCTCTGTTGTTACCTTTTCCGTCGTGGCGGTTGGAGGCGCACTCGCCAGGTCCGGGCGTTTCTCATAGACGAACCGGATGACATGCGCCAGCGTGGGGTAATCACGCAGCTTGCGGTTCTCGTCGCGCGGAATGTTGTAGATTTCGCGAATAGCTGCGAACATTTCCGCCTGCTTCACGGTGTCCACCCCGAGGTCCGCTTCGAGATCGAGATCCAGGTCCAGCATGTCCTGCGGATAACCGGTCTTCTCTACGGCTAAGGTGAGGATGCGTTCCTTTACCGAATCCTGAGCGCTGCTTTTTTCTGGAATCGGCGCAGATACCGGTGCCGCGACTTTGACGTCTTCCTTTGCACTTGATACGGCTGCGACCGGAGCCGCGCCGGCCAAATCCGGGCGCTTCTCATAGACGAAGCGGATGACATGCGCCAGCGTGGGGTAGTCACGGAGTTTCCGGTTCTCGTCACGCGGAATGTTGTAGATTTCGCGGATGGCCGCGAACATCTCTGCCTGTTTCACAGTGTCAACCCCGAGATCCGCTTCGAGATCGAGATCCAGGTCCAGCATGTCCTGCGGATAACCGGTCTTCTCCACTGCCAGAGCGAGAATGCGGTTTTTCACCGGGTCGCCTTCAATTTTGGCTATTGGCGGTGCGGGAGGCGCGGGTATTTCTGCAGGCACAGACGGTGCGACTTGCGCTTTCACTTTCGACTCGGGAACATAGGCGACCGGCGCCGGTGCTGCTTTCACGGTCGGAGGCGGCGGAGCCTGAGGTGCGGGCGCCGACACCGGCACCGTCACTTGCGCTGGAACTCGTACTGGCACGGGCACTGGCGCTGTCGACGGTCGGGATGCCTGCGTGGTCTCTGCAACTCGCGCTGCTGACAGTTGATCGCGTACGCGCAGGGTGCGGGAGACTACTTCCAGATCTGCGGACGAATCGCCCGCGATCCGGGTAAGCCATGTCTTCCACGCGACGGTGTCGGCGATCCGGTAGGCATAACCCAAAGCATTGGGGCTCCGATGAACTCCGTCTTTGGTCGTCACCCAGTGCAGGAGCGTCATGGCGATCTGCGAACCGAATCCGGCTCCCAGGCGCAACGCGTACTCGACGGGATAGGCCCCGCCTTTCGACAGGTTCAATGCACCCAGGTCAGGGTCGACTTCCTTGAAGTTGGCCACCGGCGGCACCACTCCCGTTTCCAGTGCCTTCACGGCTACAACATCTTCGACGCCCGCGCCCATGGCGTGGCCGGTGAATCCTTTCGTGTTGGCGATCACAATTTGATCGGCACTGTCACCGAATACGTGACGCAAGGCGTGGATCTCCGCCGCCGCGCTGCCACCCCGTGCGGGGGTGTAGGTTTCATGGGAAACAAAGACTGTCCGCGGTGCGATCTGATGACGTTGAATACCACTACGCGCTTCCGCCTTGGCCACCAGGTCTTCCATCACCCGGCTGATGTGCTGCACGTCGAGGCGAGTACCGTGAAAGGCGCTGTTGGCGGTCACTGCGCTCAATACCTCGCAAATGGGCTGGATTCCCCGTTCGCGTGCAGCCTCGGCGCTCTCCACCACAAGCCCCGCGGCTCCCATGCCGATGATCATGCCGTGACGGCGGCGGTCAAAGGGGGTAGCGGCCTCTTCGACGACTTCGTCCGTCGCTGCGGCTCCGCTGGCCAGAAAGCCGGCGCCCATCCAGCCGATCAGATTGTCGGTAGTGATATCGTCGGCCGAGACCACGACCACCCGGCGGCACCGCCCGGCGCGGATCCAGTCCTCGGCCAGGGCCACCGCTTGTGTGGTGCTGGCGCAAGCGGCATTGACAGCCGTATTGGGCCCTCTCGCGCCGATGAATTCAGCAAACTGGGAATGTCCCATCGGCAATACCCTGAACAGGTAACGCCGGTCGAACACGTAGGGCTCTTTCTCGATGGCAGCGCGCAATTCTGCAACGCGCCGGTCAATCTCCTGCCCCAGGACGGAATGACCATTCACCTCTGCCGCACGAGCCTGCAAGCTTTCCAGTGCGGCTAATTGCTCGCGACGGGCGCGGTCTGCGTGATAGCGCGACATCTCGTCGGCGAAGGAATCGTAACCCGGGAACGCCGAGGCAAAAATCACGCCAGTATCGTCGCGCAGCGCGTCCGGCAGGGCCCAGCGGTCCGGCAGCTGGGTGCCTCGGGTGGTTGTCTTATAGCGCAGAACCAGCGGAATGCCGGCGTCGCGCAATGCGTCGAGCCCCACGGCGATCGCCAGTTGCGTGACCCGGTCGAGGGCCGCCTTGCGATCCGCGGAAACGCCGAATTCACTTTCCAGATCGAATGTGCCGCCCCGGCCTGCCAGCTTGATGACATCCGCGACATCACTGATCGTTTCAAATCTTCCGCCGTTGTCGCTTTTCACCAGGCGGGTGATGTGCTTGTCGAGCATGTCGCGGCGAAAGCGTGCGGGAATGGAATCGATGAACTGATCCCCTCGCAGGATGCGGGCAATGTTGCCATCATCGAAAACGTGATCGGTCCCAGGCAGGCCCAAGGCCGCTCCGGTGATCGTCACCGGGAGAGCAGTAGGAGCGGCCTTCTGGCCGTGGTAAATCTCGTAGCCGCGCTCGAGGACATCGGCGAACAAGCGGCCGAGCTCGGTGTAGTGATCGCCGTTAACTGGCTGCGTTGGCGGCGAAGACTTTCTTTCTGCAGGCGCCGGGGCAACCGGGTTCGCCGTTTCCGGCCGCCCGGCAACCGCGGGAACGGATACTGTTGCGGACGCAGGCAAAGTTTCCGCAGCCGCCTGGCCCAATCCCGCCGCGTAAAGGCCGCACAGGGCCTGGTTGAGCGAGACGATATCACCGACCTTCGGGTGATTGGTGAACAGGGAGATGATGTCGCCACGTTCGCCGAGGACGTCTTCGGCAAATCCCTGCAGCGCTTTTTTGGGCCCGACTTCGACGAACAAGCGCGCACCCGCCTCATACAGGGTGCGGAGACCCTGAATAAATTGCACCGGAGCAGCCACTTGCTGGGCAAGGATGTCCAGCATTTGCGGCACCACATCCGGACCAGCCGGATAAAACTGGCCGTTGGTGTTGGCCACAACCGGCAAGCGCGGGGATTGCAGATTCAGGCGTGCCAGAACTCGCCGCAGCGGCTCGCTGGCCGACGCCACAATCGTGGTGTGGAAGGCATGGCTGACCGATAACGCTGACACGTCGTAACCAGCTTTCTGGAAAGCTTCCATGGCCTGCTCGACGGGTTTGCTTGCGCCTCCAATAACCGCTTGACGGTTGCTGTTGACGTTGGCGATCACTACGTAACCGCTGACGGTCTTCAGGATTCGCTCAATTTCGCCAATCGGGGCAAACACCGCGGCCATGCGGCCCTTGTCTTCCGGGGCGAAGCGGGTCATTTCACGGCCACGGGCGCTGACAGCTTCCAATGCGTCGGCGAAAGGGAGCGCGCCGGCCGCAACCAGCGCTCCGTATTCACCCAGGCTGTGCCCCATGGCGAAGTCGGGCACGATGCCGTAGGCAGCCAGAAGGCGTGTTAGGGCGAGGTCAACCGCCAACACTGCCGGTTGAGTAATCGCGGTCTGGCGCAGATCTTCTTCGGCCTGGGCTACCGCAGTGCCGTCGGCTTTGTCCACGAAGATGTACTCGCTGAGAGGCTTGCCCAGCAGCGGCGTCATTACGCGATCCGCTTCCGCAAAAGTCTCCGCCACAATCGGCTCGGCCGCGCGCAGGGGCTTGAGCATATTCACGTACTGAGAGCCCTGGCCCGGATACAGGAACGCCACCTTGGGCGCGGGACCATGACCGCGGAAGATGCCTTGGGCGCGGAGAGCCTTCCACACTGCCGGCTGATTCGCCGCGAGCGCCTTAAGCGCGCTGGCCGCCTTCTCCGCCAGTTCCGCGGCGTTGGCATAATCGATGGCCAGGCGTTCGGGCGCGCGCAGGTCCGACTCGGCCGGTGCGGTGGGAGCAGGGGCGCGTCCCGTCTTCGCCTCTGTCTCTACTGCCCGCAAACGCTCGGCCAGTGCCGCTTCTGTCGCGGCGCCGATGACCAGCGCACCGCGCAATGGAGCTTTATAAGAAGAAGTAGAATTGCGGACAACTTCATTCAGGTTCATAGTTGGCTCTTTCACAGTTGCCGGTATCTCGTGTACCGCCACCGATCGCTTGCCGTTTCCGTTCAACCTGTGGGGAATGTATTCCTCAAGTACGGCATGAAAGTTGGTCCCGCCAAAACCAAACGCGCTTAACCCGGCGCGCCGCAGGCCATCCTGTGGAACCGTCCACGGCTTCAACTCGGTATTGACATAAAGAGGAGAATGGGCGAAATCGATGTCCGGGCTGGGATGCCCGCAATGCAGGCTGGGCGGCAGAATCTTGTCCCGAAGCGCCAGCGCGGTTTTCAAAAATCCGGCCGCACCAGCGGCTCCTTTGAGATGGCCGAAGTTCGACTTGACGGAGCCCAGGGCCACCGAGTGAGAGGGCAGGTTAAAACCGCTGAGCGCCTCAGCCATACTTTGGACCTCCACTACGTCACCAACTCGTGTGGAAGTACCGTGACCTTCAATATAAGTGGCACTAGCGAGTGGCAATCCGGCATTCTGCCAGGCGCGCTCGATGGCGAACTTCTGGCCGATGGGGTTGGGGGCGGTGATGCCTTTTCCTTTGCCATCGCTGGATCCGCCCATGCCCCGCAGCACGGCGTAGATCTTGTCTCCGTCGCGTTCGGCGTCGGCCAGGCGTTTCAACAAAAAGATCGCTGCGCCTTCGCCCATCACGAACCCATCTGCTCCCTCGGCGTAGGGACGAGTTCCGGTCGCGGAGAGGGCACCTATCTTGCAGAACTTCACGAAACTTGTGACACCCATGTTGCGATCGATACCGCCACTGACCGCCAGGTCATAGTCGTTGTGGATCAATCCCTCGGCGGCGGCGCTAATCGCCGCCATCGCCGAAGCGCACGCGGCGTCGCAAACGTAGTTCGGGCCGTGAAAGTTGTAGATATTCGCAACCCGACCGGCAATGCAATTGGCCAGTTCGCCCGGCATGCTGTCTTCGGTAATCGGGGGCAGATGTTTGCCGATCCCCTCGCGCAATTCGCGGGTGATGTCGCGGCGCAAACCTTCCGGCAGAGCCGCGAAACTGGAGCTTTCGGCCAACTCGTGCGCGTATTCAGGAAAAAACACGCGCAACGCGGTGAGATAGTGCTTCTCCCCGCCCAGGGCGTTGCCCAGAATTACGGCGGTACGATCCAGATCCAGCGGACGCTTGGGGTAACCGTAGTCTTCCAGGGCTTCGCGGGTGCAGGCGATCGCCCATTTTTGCGACCCATCCATGGAGTCGGCCACTTTGGGAGGGATGGGCAGGTGCCACTTCATGGGGTCCCAGGGATAGTCGCGCACCCAGCCGCCGATCTTGGAATAGGTCTTGTCTGGCGCGCTGTGGTCGGCATCGAAATAGAGCGCCGGGTCCCAACGGTCGGGATTGACTTCGGTGATGCTGTAACGGCCGTTCTTCACGTTTTCCCAGAAAGCTGGGACGTTCGGCGCATCGGGCAGGATAGCTCCCGCCCCTACAATTGCTATGGCTCGGTATGAAGTGTTTTCCATGACTGCGCTCCTTTAAGAAGAAAGGACAGTGGACGGTAAAAAATTCGGTCCATATAAGGCCATCCTCCTTGCCAATCCTACGCAGCTACTTCTTTGCGCTTCGCTGCGCGGCTGTACAGTGTGTCTGCTACGTAATCCATGTCAGAAATCAGTCCCGCCTGCGCGCGGTGAATGGCCGGCAGTCCCAAAGCGGTTTCAAAAGTGGCCAGCTCGGCGTCGCTTACACCACCCGCTCCGATGACCCAGCGCAAACCATCTTCGGCCACCTTAAGAGCTGCTTCGCGGGCGAAGATCCGGCTCACCGCTGCCAGCGCCGTTGCATCGAAGCGCCGGTTGGCTTTTTCGTTCAGCTTGTTTTCTGCCAGCGCGGATGCGCGGCGAGCCAGGCTGCCGGCACACTCCGCATACGCGATCAACTCGCCCAGGCGCAGAAGGATATGCTGGTAGTGGGTCAGGCGCGCCACCCGGGATCTCTCCATCACTTCGGCCAAGGCGTGCAAAGCCAGGGCCGCGCTGTCAGCGCCCACATTCGGGTTGCTGGCGTGCAGCGCTTCGAACTTCTTCGCCTGCTCGTGATAGTGCTGCCCACGCGTCTTCAGGTGAAGCTGCCAGCGGTCGCGGCTGATGGTCATCTCCATGATCTCGG